>Ga0206991_10001_pt1 | contig 90454 bp, 105 predicted proteins | sample Alteio_BWMinCont_9_FD_153286 | JGI IMG/M metagenome (GOLD analysis project Ga0206991, IMG submission 153286) | Enriched cells from forest soil in Barre Woods Harvard Forest LTER site, Petersham, Massachusetts, United States -... | ecosystem: Environmental > Terrestrial > Soil > Temperate forest >...
AAGCGAACCGTGGAAGAGCTCGATAAGATCACGCATTCCGAAACCAGGAAAATTGAGGATCTTTCGGCCGCCAAGGAAAAAGAGATAATGGAGTTGAGGTAGGCTGGCTTGGAATGTGCCCCCGACGCGGATTCGGCGGAAACTTGCAATAAGCTGAATCCAAGGCAGATGTAGAGAGGATAGGCCGGCCCGAATGTCCGGGAGCTAAGGGTCGGCGGGGGATGAAATTACGTAGTTTGCGGCCCGCGCCGTCGCTCCGGGCGCTGCAAAGTGGCGCTGCACTTTTTATTTTGACATAGGGTATGTTTTTACCTATACTTACCGCTTTGTCAGGGGAAATTTTGTCCCTGTAGTAGAAGGGGAAGGCCTCCTGCTCCGAATGTGGGTTGGGAACGGGGCGAGGAGAGCGGCCGGAATGGGGCGCCAGCCCCGCAAAGCCGAGTAAGCCTCTCCGCTTGACCCGCTGCCATGTAGTCCGCAGTGGATTCTTTGCGTGGAGTATCTTGTCGGTCCACCGGGGTCGCTACTGACCCTTTCTGTTGAATAACCCGCACACTCCGCGTGTCGGCGACAGCCGGCCGGGAATGCAATCGAAATCTAAGCTCGTTTGAGGGAGAGCCGTGCCGACGTTTGCGCAGCTAGTCCGTAACGGACGCGAGAAAGTACGCACGAAAACAAAGTCGCCCGCGCTTCAGGGATGTCCCGAGAAGCGCGGCGTATGCATACGCGTGTACACGCAAACGCCCAAGAAGCCCAATTCGGCATTGCGTAAAGTGGCCCGGGCCCGCCTGACCAATAGCGTTGAAGTTACGACTTACATCCCCGGCATCGGCCATAACCTGCAGGAGCACTCCATCGTGCTCGTCCGTGGTGGTCGCGTGAAGGATCTTCCGGGGGTTCGTTATCACGTGATTCGCGGCACGCTCGATGCGGCTGGGGTCGATAACCGCAAACAGGGGCGTTCGAAATACGGCGCCAAGCGGCCCAAGGCCGCGCAGAAGTAAGGAAATTATCGGAGACCTGCCATGCCACGCAAAGGATTCATTTCGCGCCGCTCGGTTTTGCCGGACTCGGTTTACGGCAGCGATCTCGTGCAGAAGTTCATCAGTTCCATGATGTGGGATGGCAAGCGCTCCACGGCGCAGCGCATCTTCTACGGCGCTATGGAACAAGTGGGACAGAAGGCCAATGACGAGCCGCTCAAGGTCTTCAAGAAGGCCGTGGAAAACGTCAAGCCGGTGCTGGAAGTGAAATCTCGCCGCGTGGGCGGCGCCAATTACCAGGTGCCGGTTGAAGTCAGTCAGTTCCGCAGGCAATCGCTGGCGATTCGCTGGTTATTGCTGCACGCGCGCACGCGAGCAGGCAAGCGCATGATGGATAAGCTGGCCGACGAACTTCTGGACGCAGCCAACGGGCGTGGCGGCGCCATTAAACGCAAAGAAGACGTGCATCGCATGGCCGAAGCCAATAAGGCTTTCGCGCATTACCGCTGGTAAAACGAACCCAAGAGAAGAGTTTTTATGGAACCCAAGGAACATCTCGAACATCTCGAACTGACGCGCAACATCGGCATCATGGCGCATATCGATGCGGGGAAGACCACCTCGACGGAGCGCATCCTGTTTTATACCGGTGTTACCTACAAGATCGGCGAAGTGGATGAGGGCACCGCCACCATGGATTGGATGGAGCAGGAGCGCGAGCGCGGCATTACCATCACCTCCGCCGCTACCACGGCCACCTGGAAGCGCTCTGGCTTGTCCTACTGCGTCAACATTATTGATACCCCCGGCCACGTCGATTTCACCGTTGAGGTGGAGCGTTCTCTGCGCGTGCTCGATGGCGCGGTAGCCATTTTCGACGCCGTTGCCGGCGTGCAGCCGCAGACCGAAACGGTTTGGCGGCAGGCGGACAAGTATCGCGTGCCGCGCATCGCTTTTGTCAACAAGATGGATCGCATCGGAGCCGATTTCGACCACTGTATCCGCACCATGCGCCAGCGGCTCGGTGCTCACCCCGTTCCCCTGCAATTTCCCCTCGGCAAGGAAGACAATTTCATCGGAGTCATCGATTTCATTGAGCAGAATGTCGTCGTCTGGCTCGAAGATACGCTTGGCGCCAAGTTCGAAGTCCTGCCCATCGACAAGCTTTGGGACCAGGACTTTTTGAAGGGTCGTCCGGAAATTGTAGTAGCTCTCAAGGCTTCCGCCATTAGCCCGGAGTTCTATAAAGAGCATCGCGAAAAAGTGGTGGAGTACATTGCCGAGCACGACGACGCCATCTTGACCAAGTACCTCGCCGAGCATGAATTGACTCCCGAGGAGTTGCGTGCCTCCGTTCGCCGTTCGACCATTGCCCTGAAGCTGGTGCCTGTGCTTGCCGGCTCCGCCTTCAAGAATAAGGGCGTGCAGCCGCTCCTCGATGCGGTCGTCGACTATCTGCCTTCCCCTCTCGATGTTCCGCCGGTGGAGGGGACTTCGCTCGATGGGGACGAGCCTCTGCTGCGTCGTGCCAGTGACGATCAGCCGTTTTCGGCTCTGGCGTTTAAGATCATGTCCGATCCGTTTGTCGGGCATGTCACCTATATCCGGGTCTATTCGGGAGTTTTGAAGGCTGGCAGCTACGTCTACAACGCTTCGAAGCGTACTCGCGAGCGCGTGGGTCGCTTGCTGCGTATGCACGCCAACAAGCGCGAGGAGATCGACGCCATCTATGCGGGCGATATTGCCGCCTGCGTGGGTCTCAAGAGCGTGACTACGGGCGACACGCTGTGTGACGAGCAGAAACCGATTGTGCTCGAATCCATCGAGTTTCCCGCGCCGGTCATCTCTGTGGCCATCGAGCCCAAGACCAAGGCGGATCAGGATAAGCTTGGCAATGCGATGCAAAAGCTCTCGCAGGAAGATCCCACCTTCCGCGTGCATTCCGATCCGGATACGGGCCAGACCCTGATCTCCGGCATGGGTGAACTGCACCTCGAAATTATCGTCGATCGGATGCTGCGCGAATTTGGCGTGCAGGCCAGCGTAGGCCGGCCGCAGGTCGCTTACCGCGAAACCATTCGCCGCCACGCGGGAGCCGAGGGCAAATATATTCGGCAGACGGGTGGGCGCGGCCAGTACGGCCATTGCAAGCTGGAGATTCACCCGATACCGAACGCGAGTCATGAGGACATGCACGAGATGTCCACCGACGAATTGGATGCCCTGGCCAAGAGTGTTGCCGGCTCCGGCGGCAAGTTCCGCTTCGATAAGGAACATCGCCTGCTCTTCATCGACAAAGTCGTGGGAGGGTCCATCCCCCGGGAATATATCGCTCCCATCGAGGCGGGCGTACGCGAGGCCATGGAAAATGGCGTGCTCGCCGGCTACGAGATGGTGGATATCGCCGTGGTTTTGACCGACGGCAGCTACCACGACGTGGACAGCTCGGAAATGGCCTTCAAGATTGCCGGATCGATGGCTTTCAAAGAGGCGTGCAGCAAGGCGCAGCCCGTGCTTCTCGAGCCTGTCATGCGCATTGAGGTCGTGGTTCCCGAGGAGTATATGGGCGAAGTCTTCGGCGACTTGAATTCCCGCCGGGGCCATCCGCTGGGCATGGAGTCGCGCGGCGGAGCGCAGATTATTCGCTGCGAGGTGCCTCTCGCGGAGATGTTCGGCTATGCCACCGATTTGCGCAGTCGCACCCAGGGTCGCGGCAGCTTCACCATGCACTTCTCGCATTACGCCGAGGCGCCGGCTTCGATTGCGGATGACGTGATTTCCAAGGCTACGGGTCGCGTAGCCAGGTAGTTCGGGTCAGCTCTTTTATCGCAGCAGCGGAGGAACGGAAACAGCGATGGCGAAGGAAAAATTCGAGCGCAGCAAGCCGCACGTGAATATCGGGACGATCGGGCACATCGATCACGGCAAGACGACGCTGACCGCGGCGATCACCAAGGTGTTGTCCAAGCACAATCCCAAGGTGCAGTTCCGGGCGTTTGATTCGATCGATAACGCTCTGGAAGAGCGGGAGCGGGGCATCACGATCGCGGTGGCGCATGTGGAGTACGAGACCGCCAACCGGCACTACGCGCACATCGATTGCCCGGGGCACGCCGACTACATCAAGAACATGATCACCGGGGCGGCGCAGATGGATGGAGCGATCCTGGTGGTGGCGGCGACCGACGGGCCGATGCCGCAGACGCGGGAGCATATCCTGCTGGCGCGGCAGGTGGGTGTGCCGTACATCGTGGTGTTTTTGAACAAGTGCGATGCGGTGGAAGATCCGGAGTTGCTGGAGCTGGTGGAGCTGGAAGTTCGCGAGTTGCTCAAGAGCTATCAGTTTCCCGGGGATGCGGTGCCGGTGATCCGGGGCTCGGCGCTGGGAGCGCTCAATGGCGAGGAGAAGTGGGAGAAGACCATCCTCGAGCTGATGGCCGCGGTGGATAAGAACGTGCCCCTGCCGCCGCGGGAAGTGGACAAGCCGTTTGCCATGCCCATCGAGGATATCTTCTCGATCTCCGGACGCGGCACGGTGGTGACCGGGCGGATCGAACGCGGCAAGGTCAAGGTAGGCGAAGAGATGGAGATTGTGGGCTTCCGGCCGACGATCAAGCGGGTGATTACGGGCGTGGAGATGTTCCGCAAGCTGCTGGATGAGGGCATGGCCGGAGACAATGTGGGCCTGCTGCTACGCGGCACGGAAAAAGAAGAGGTGGAGCGCGGGCAGGTGGTGGCCAAGCCCGGATCGATCACCCCGCATACCAAGTTCAAAGCCGAGGCCTACGTGCTGACCAAGGAAGAGGGTGGGCGGCACACGCCGTTTTTCACCGGGTACCGGCCGCAGTTTTATTTTCGCACCACGGATGTGACCGGAGACGTGAAGCTGCCGGCGGGAGTGGAGATGGTCATGCCGGGAGACAATGTCTCGGCGGAGATTTCGCTGATTACGCCGGTGGCGCTCGAACGGGGGCTGCGCTTCGCCATTCGCGAAGGCGGCCATACCGTGGGCGCCGGCGCCGTCACCGAAATCGTCGAGTAACCTATGCCAGCCGGAGAAAGAATTCGAATTCGCCTGAAGGCGTACGACCACCGCATCCTGGACCAGTCCACGCGCGAGATCGTGGATACGGCCAAGCGCACCGGCGCAAATGTGGCGGGGCCGATTCCTCTGCCCACCACGATCAACCGCTGGACGGTTTTGCGCTCGCCGCACGTCGATAAAAAGTCTCGCGAGCAGTTTGAGATGCGCACTCATAAGCGCCTCATCGATATTCTCGAGCCTACGCCGGATACGGTGGATGCCCTGATGAAGCTCGATTTGCCGCCGGGCGTGGATGTGGAGATCAAGGCTTTTGGCCGCGAGCATGCGGTGAAGTAATCGCGCGTTTTTTGCGCGTCCTCCCGAGCGCAAGCGAGGGAGCTCTCCTTCGGAGAGAGGAAACGTAAGGAACGTAAAGGACGATTCGCTATGGCGGTCACGGGAATTCTGGGAATCAAGCTGGGCATGACTCGGATCTTTGCCGAAGATGGCGCGGCCGTGCCTTGCACGGTAGTGCAGGCGGGCCCTTGTGTCGTGGTGCAGCGGCGCAATAAGCAAAAAGACGGCTACGACGCGGTGCAGTTGGGTCTGGTGGAGTTCGTGAAGCCTCAGCGCATCTCCAAGCCCATGGCCGGCCATTTCAAGAAGGCTGATCTCGCGCCCATGCGGGTCTTGCGGGAGATTCGCCTCGAAGAATCGAACGATGAGGCCAAGGTTGGCGACCGCATATTGGTGGACGGGTTCGCGCCCGGCGAGCTTGTGGACGTTACGGGCGTGAGCAAGGGCAAGGGGTTCGCAGGCGGCGTGAAGCGCTGGCATTACCGCGGCGGTGACGAGACGCATGGCTCCATGTTCCACCGTGCGCCCGGAGGCATTGGCGCCAGTTCCTTTCCTTCGCGCGTGTGGCCGGGACAGCATTTTCCCGGGCACATGGGCTTTGAGCGTGTAACCATCAAAAATTTGCGCGTCGTGAAGATCGACAATGAAGAGAATCTTTTGCTGGTGCGCGGAGCGGTGCCTGGGCCGCAGGGTTGTTATCTGCTGATCCGCAAATCCAAGCGTGGGAAATAGCGCATAGGGAGCGCGGGACTTTTATGGCCGTCGTCGACGTCAGAAATTTGCAGGGGAAGACCATTGGCCAGGTGGAACTGGCTGACGCGGTTTTTGCCGCCAAGGTGAATTTCCACCTGCTGCATGAAGCGGTTCGCTGGTATTTGGCCGGCGAACGCGCCGGAACGCACAAGACCAAGGGCCGCGGCGAGGTTTCCGGATCGGGCCGCAAGCTGTGGCGGCAAAAAGGTACCGGTCGCGCCCGCGTAGGTTCGATCCGCTCTTCCATCTGGCGCAAGGGCGGCACCGTACATGGCCCTCAGCCCCGCAGCTATGAATACCATCTTCCGAAGAAGATGGTGGTGGGAGCCTTGCGCTCCGCGCTGTCGGCGAAATTGTCGGATCAGAAACTTACCGTGGTGGATGGCTGGAAGCTCGATTCGCATAAGACCAAGGAGTTTCGCGCGGCGATCATGAAGCTGGATGGGGAGACGCGAACCGTGCTCGTGGTGGAGGGGCCCGGCAATCGCAATCTCGAACTGGCCAGCCGTAATCTTGAAGGTGTCAAGGTTGTAGCTCCGGCCGCGCTTCAAGCCTATGACTTGCTGAGGCACGACCGCATCCTGCTGTCGCAGGATATCGCCCTGCATCTGGGCCGTTCGCTCGGGCCGGAAGGTGTAGAGGGTGCTAAGGCTGCGAACCATGGCGGCACCGCGGAAGCGCGTCCGGCATCGGTGAAGCCGGCGCTAGCGAGCAAGCCGCGGCAAAGCAAGGCCGCGACGCGGTCTGCGGCCAAAGCCAAGGCTCCCAAGGCGGCTAAATCGTCTGCCCCGGCAAAAGCCAAGGCGAAGGCCAAAGGCAAGGGCAAGACCAAGGATAAAGAATGAAACGCGCGGGTCAAAGAGCATGAATACCGACGTTTACAAAGTGATTCGTCGCCCCATCATTACGGAAAAAGGCATGGGTGTGAAAGAGACACAGCATACCGTGGTGTTTGAAGTCGCTGTCGACGCGACCAAGACGCAAATCAAGGAAGCGGTGCAGCAGATCTTCAAGGTGAAAGTGGAGGCCGTGCGTACGGCCATCTTTCACGGAAAGTTCAGGCGGCGGGGGCGCTCGGAGGGGCATCGGCGCGACTGGAAAAAAGCCTATGTCAGGCTGGGCGAGAACGAAAAGATGATCGAGTACGCGGAGAATCTCTAAGAGCGGGAAGGTAGCTGGCGATGGCGCTGAAAAGCTTCAATCCATATACGTGTTCGAGACGGTTTATCACCGTTCTGGACAAGAGCGAGCTGACCAAGCAGACGCCTGAGAAATCGCTGCTCGAACCCAAGAAGCGTACGGGCGGTCGCAATTCGCATGGCGAACTCACCATGTGGCATCGCGGCGGCGGGCACAAACGGCAATATCGCGTGGTTGATTTTCGGCGCGATAAAAAAGGCATTCCCGCTCGCGTAGCCGCGATTGAATATGATCCTAACCGCTCCGCGCGGCTGGCCTTGCTGCATTACGCCGACGGCGAGAAACGCTATATTTTGCATCCCGCAGGACTGGAAGTGGGTATGACCGTCCAGACGGGCGAAGGCGCCGATATCCTGCCCGGCAATGCGCTGGCGTTGCGTTTCATTCCCCCCGGCACGCAGGTGCATAACCTCGAGCTTTCGCCGGGTAAGGGCGCTCAGGCGGTGCGTGCGGCGGGTGGCGCCGCCCAGTTGCTGAGCAAGGAAGGCGACCTGGCGCTGGTGAAGTTGCCGTCGGGTGAAGTGCGGCGATTCGGGATCGACTGCATGGCCACGATCGGACAGATCGGCAACCTGGATCACGAGAATGTGACTTACGGCAAGGCGGGTCGGACTCGCTGGCATGGCAAGCGTCCCACGGTTCGAGGCGTGGCCATGAATCCGGTAGACCATCCGCACGGGGGTGGTGAAGGTCGCGTAAAGGGCAATCACCCGAAGACGCCCTGGGGCTTCCCCACTCTGGGCGCCAAGACCCGGCACAATCGCCGGACGGAACGCATGATCGTCGAGCGTCGCAAGCCGTAAGCGGCGATGTGCGAATAGGCAGTACGAGCGAGTAAAATAGAGGAAGACGAGAGCAAATGATCCCGGCGCGGCGGGTGATGGAGAGTCCCATGAGAGCATCGCGAAGTGTATCGGCGAGACGCCCCTCAAGCACGCGCAAGCTGGCTGCGAGGCCGCGAGTACCGAAGCCCGCGCGGAAAGTCGTTGGCAAAGTGCATGCAGCCCCCGCGGAGCCCGTGCTCTACCGCTTTTGTAAGGCGGGCTGGGCGGTGCTGGTTGAAAAGCAGCCAAGCCAGCAAGGCACACGGTTTGTCTGCCCTTTCTGCACTCAATCGCACCGGGTTTCTGGCCCCGTGCGCGGTTTTCGTAAGGTTCGGCGCCCGCAATGGATCAGGCTGCTGCGCGTTGACGAATAGCCGCGCGGACAAATAAAGAATGGAAGTAGAGAAGGAGTCTGATGGCTCGTTCGCTGAAGAAAGGCCCGTTCGTAGACGATCCTCTGCGGCTTAAGGTGGAGGCGCTCAACGCGCGGAGCGAAAAGAAAGTGGTCAAGACGTGGTCGCGGCGCTCGACGATTGTGCCGGAGATGATCGGCCATACCATTGCCGTGCATAACGGCAAAAAGTTCATCCCCGTGTACATCACCGAGCAGATGATTGGGCACAAGCTGGGCGAGTTCGCGCCCACACGGACGTTCAAGGGCCATGCGGTCAAAGCGGCCCTCGAGAGGGCTGCCGGTGTGGCCGGCGCTCCTGGAGGTCCGGGCGGCGCCGCGCCGGCGCCTGCGGGTGGTGGCGGTGCGCCCGGGGCGCCTGCCCCAAGGGGTTAGGTAAAAATGGTCACGAACCTCACACTTCCGTCCACGGCAGCCTTCGAGGCGCAGGCCCTGGCGCGGCACGTGCGCATGTCGCCGCAAAAAGTGCGCCTGGTAATCGATTTGATTCGTGGCCAGCGCGCCGAAGATGCGCTGCAAATTCTTCGCTACACGAAAAAGCGCGCGGCGCGCGATATCGAGAAAGTATTGCGCAGCGCCATTGCCAACGCGGAGCGCAAGGCCGAGGATGCGGGGTCGTCGCTCGACGTCGACGAGCTCTATGTTTCGCGTTGCTTTGTGAACGAAGGGTCCCGCTGGAAGCGTCTGCGCCCTGCACCGATGGGCCGCGCCTTTCGCTATCAGCGGCGCACCGCCCATATTGTGGTTGCCGTGGCCGAGCATCACCGTGCCGCGGCCGAACGTACCGCAGCAGCGGAAGCCGCCGCCGCCTCCGAAAAAGGCGTGCGTGGCGCGGTCAAAAAGGCTCGGAAGGCGCTGGGTGGACGTAAGCCGCAGGTGCGCAAGCCGAAAAAGTAAGCGCGAGTTTGCAGGAGGAGTTGCTTGGGGCAGAAGACACATCCATATGGGTTTCGCCTGGGTTACAACAAGCCCTGGCGGTCGCGCTGGTTCGCCACGCGGGAGTATGCCGATCTGTTGCACGAAGATGTGGTGCTGCGTCGCCAGCTGAAGGAACGGCTGCGCTCGGCGGGCATCAGCGCCATCGACATTGAGCGCGCCGCGAACAAGCTGGTCATCCGGCTGTTTACCGCGCGTCCCGGCATCATCATCGGCCGCAAAGGCGCCGAGATCGATAAGCTGAAGAATGAGATTCAGAAACGCACCAAGCGCGAAGTGCACATCGATATTCAGGAAGTCCACCGGCCCGAGCTGGATGCCCAGTTGGTGGCGGAATCGATTGCCTTGCAGCTCGAAAAGCGCGTCGCTTTCCGGCGCGCCATGCGTAAAGCCGTGGATTCAGCCTTGCGCTTTGGCTGCAAGGGCATCAAGGTGCGCGTCGCGGGCCGGCTGAATGGCGCGGAAATCGCCCGCAAGGAGTGGTATCTGCAGGGCCGGTTGCCTTTGCAGACTCTGCGTGCGGATATCGACTATGGATTTGCGCAGGCTTATACAACTTACGGAGTGATCGGCGTGAAGTGCTGGATCTATCAGGGCGAGAACGTGCCCGAACGAGGCGGGCGGCGCGCTGTCGCCGTGGCCGCAGCCGATTAAAGGGAAACCGCTATGTTGATGCCGAAGAAAGTAAAGTACCGCAAACAGCAGCGTGGCCGCCGCCGCGGTAAGGCGTGGCGTGGAGGCGAGCTGTCGTTTGGTGAATATGGCTTGAAGGCTCTCGAGCCTGCGTGGATTACGGATCGGCAGATCGAGGCGGCCCGCGTGGCGATTACCCGCTTCATCAAACGCGGCGGCAAGCTGTGGATACGCATTTTTCCGGACAAGCCTTTCACCAAGAAGCCCGCTGAGACGCGTATGGGCAAAGGCAAGGGCGCCCCGGAACGCTGGGTTGCCGTAGTGAAGCCCGGCCGGGTCATGTTTGAAATGGCTGGAGTTGATCTGGCCACGGCTACGCAGGCGATGGAGCTGGCGGCGCATAAGCTGCCCATCCACACGCGATTCGTAAGCCGCAGCAGGGAGCTCTGATGCCCAAGAGCATCGAAAAACTCCGGGATTTGGGCGCGCCTGAACTCGAGACGCGGGAACGTGAGCTGGCCGAGCAGATCTTTCGGCTGCGTTTTCAGCTTACCACCGGCCAGGCCGAAGCGGTCGGCCGGTTGCGCTTGGCCAGAAAAGATTTGGCGCGGGTCAAGACCCTTTTGCGCGAACGCCAACTGAGGAAACCTGATGGAAACGGAAGTAAATAAAGCGGCTGCAGAGCGGTGGCGCCGCCACGAAATGATTGGCGTGGTCACCAGCTCCAAGATGCAGAAGACCATCGTCGTGCGTGTGACCCGGCAGATTCAGCATAAGCTCTACCAGCGCTATATTCGAGTGCACAAGAAATTTTATGCTCATGACGAGCAGGGTGAGGCGCGCCCGGGTGATACCGTGCGCATTGTCGAGACCCGCCCGATGTCCAAGCTGAAGCGCTGGCGGCTGGCGGAAGTGCTCGCGCGCCGTACCAGCGTGGATTAGTGCAAGGGAGACCCTGGCCATGATTCAGATGAGAAGTTGGCTGACGGTGGCCGATAATTCCGGAGCGCGCCGCCTCATGTGTATCTTGCCGGTCGGCGGGGATATCGGCAGCCGCGCCGGGCTTGGCGATATCATCACGGCTTCGGTGAAGGAAGCGACGCCGGAGAGCCCCATAAAGAAGGGTAAGGTGGTGCGTGCAGTCGTGGTCCGAACGCGCAAGGAGCACCGCCGTCGCGATGGCACCTACATCCGGTTTGACGACAATGCCGCGGTGCTCATTAACGATGCCAATGAGCCGGTGGGTACCCGCGTGTTTGGCCCCGTGGCGCGCGAACTGCGCGAAAAGAAATTTGCCAAAATCGTATCCTTGGCGCCGGAAGTCTGGTGAAGAGGTTGGGTGACCACCGGATGAACTGCCGCGCCATCGTTGAGGATCATTCATGGAGATGAAGGCTACCAACGCCGGCATTCGTAAGGGCGATCAGGTGCGCGTGATGACCGGGCGCGATAAAGGCAAGACGGGACGTGTCTTGGCTGTCAATCCGAATAAGCGCACCGTTACCGTCGAGCACGCCAGCATCATCAAGCGGCATACGCGAGCCAATCCTTCCAAGAACGTGAAGGGCGGAATCGTGGAGAAGGAAGGCTCGATTCGCATCTCCAACGTGATGCTGGTCTGCGCTTCTTGCAGCAAGCACACGCGCGTCGGCCATAAGTTTATGCCCGACGGCACCAAGGTGCGCATCTGCCGCCGCTGCGGCACGACTCTCGAGAAATAGCTGGGGACATAGATGAGCCGATTGCATGATCGATACCGTAGTGAAGTCGTTCCGGCGCTGATGAAGCGTTTCGGATTCAAGAATCCTATGGCCGTGCCCAAGGTCGCCAAAGTCGTGGTCAATATCGGCTTGGGCGAGGCGAGCCAGAATATCAAGCTGCTGGATGTGGCGGCCATCGAATTGGGCCAGATCGCCGGCCAGCGCGCCGTCATTACGCGCGCCAAGAAGTCGATCGCCAATTTCAAGATTCGCAAGGGCATGCCGATCGGCTGCTGCGTGACCCTGCGCGGGGACCGCATGTACGAGTTTCTGGACCGGCTCTGTAATGTGGTGCTGCCCCGCGTCCGCGACTTTAAGGGTCTCGCGCCCAATGCCTTCGACGGCCGCGGCAATTACACCATGGGGCTGCGCGATCAATTGGTGTTTCCGGAGATTGATTACACGCGCGTGGACAAGATCAAGGGCATGAATATCACCCTGACCACCACCGCGCGCAATGATGAAGAGGGCCGCGAACTGTTGAAGCTCATGGGAGTGCCGCTGCGCGGCTAAGGGAGAGCTATGGCGCGAATTTCGCAATTTGCGAAGACCCGCAAGAAGCTGAAGTTTTCGAATCGCCAGCGAAACCGCTGCCGCATTTGCGGCCGGCCGCGAGGCTACATTCGTAAGTTCGAGATGTGCCGCATCTGTTTCCGTGGACACGCGCTGCGCGGCGAAATTCCCGGCGTGGTCAAGGCGAGCTGGTAGATGCAGACCGATCCGATTTCCGACATGCTCACGCGCATTCGCAACGCCTCTCGGGCTCGCCATGCCCGGGTGGAATTGCCGGCGTCGAAACTCAAGATCGAAATTGCTCGCGTGCTGAAAGAAGAGGGCTTCATCTCCACGTATAAAGTCGTCGACGAATCGAAGACCCGCAAGGCCTTGCGTGTCTTTCTGAAGTACACGCCGGACAAGCGCTGCGTCATCACCGATCTTCGCCGTGTCTCCCGTCCCGGCAGCCGCCGCTATGTGGCGGTGAAAGAGATCAAGGGCATCTTCGGCGGCCTGGGAGTGAGCATTCTGAGCACTCCGCGTGGAATCATGACCGGCCGTGCGGCGCGTAAACAGCGGCTCGGCGGCGAGCTGCTCTGCGAAATCTGGTAAGAGGCAAAAAGCCATGTCGCGAATTGGACGAAAACCGATCCCGCTGCCCGCTGGAGTGAAGGTGCAAATCGGGCCGGCAGCCATCGAAGTACAAGGCCCCAAGGGCAAGCTCAGCGTGCGCGTGCCCCAGGGCATACGCTTCGAGCAAAAGGATAGTGTGCTCAGCGCCCTGCGTGATTCCGACGAACGGCGCGCTCTGCACGGTCTGGCGCGAGCCCTGGTCGCCAATGCTGTTCGCGGAGTTACCGAGGGATTCAAGAAGGAGTTGGATATCGTGGGCGTCGGATATCGCGCCGAGGTCAAAGGCAAAAATGTCGTCTTTGCCCTGGGCTACTCGCACCCGGTCCAGTTTCCCATTCCCGAGGGCATTCAGATCGCGGTCGAAAAAATGACCCGTGTCGTGGTTAGCGGCGCCGATCGCGGACGCGTCGGGCAAGCGGCGGCGGATATTCGTGGCTTGCGGCCGCCCGATCCGTATAAGCAGAAAGGCATCCGCCTGGTTGGCGAGCGTTTGAAGAAGAAGGCCGGCAAGGCTGGTGCCGCTAAGACCGCGGCATAACGGCCTGGCCAAAGGCCCGATGAAAGGAAAGAATGACGAAATCAGTTCGCAAGCTATCACGTAACGCCCACCGTCAGCAGGTGCATCGGCGCGTGCGGCAGCGCGTCATGGGCACACCTGAGCGCCCTCGCCTGTGTGTTCACCGCTCGCTCGGGCACATCTATGCGCAGGTGATCGACGACCAGACCGGGCGCACGCTGGTTTCGGCGAGTTCACTCGATAAGGGCACGCGGGCCACTCTGAAGGGTGGCGGCAACGTCGCGTCGGCCAAGATCGTAGGCAAGTCGGTTGCCGACCGTTCGCTTGCGGCCGGCATTCAGCAGGTGGTTTTTGATCGGGGCGGCTATATGTATCACGGCCGCGTCGAGGCTCTCGCGAATGCAGCTCGCGAGGCGGGATTGAAGTTCTAATCCATGTCCAAACATATTCTGCGCGAGACTTTATCGGTGCGCCGGCCCATTGAGGTCAGCGCAAATAATTTGAAGGATCAGGTCGTCTCCATCCAGCGCGTCACCAAAGTCGTCAAAGGCGGAAAAAACCTGAGCTTCTCCGCACTCGTGGTGGTTGGCGATCAACGCGGCCATGCCGGTTTTGGTATGGGCAAGGCCAGAGAAGTTCCCATGGCCATTCGTAAGGCCATCGAACAGGCCAAAAAGAACCTGATTCACCTGAACCTGAAGGGCACCTCCATTCCCCATCAGGTGACCGGGTTCTACGGCTCGGGGCAAGTTCTGCTCAAGCCTGCTTCCGAGGGCACAGGGATCATTGCCGGAGGGCCGGTACGGGCGGTCATGGAAGTCGCCGGCATCTCCAATGTCTTGACGAAATCGATTGGCACCTCGAATCCGCATAACGTCATCAAGGCTACGTTTGATGCGCTCTTGCGTCTCAAAGACAGAAGCCGCGTTGCCGAACAGCGTTCGAAAACGCTCGAAGAGTTGCGCTAGGCGTTCGAGAGGGGCTGGGGATCCGCATGGCGAAAAAGACTGGAACGGTTAAACTGAAGTGGGTGCGCAGTTTCATCGGCTGTCCCCGGGATATGCGTGCCACGGTGCGCGGCCTCGGGTTCAGGCGTATGCAGCAGGTGGTCGAACGCGAAGACACTCCTGCGGTGCGCGGCATGGTCGATAAGGTGCGCCATCTCGTTGTGGTTGTGAAGTAAGGAATCTTTTCGTCGCCAGGAATGAGGCTCGTATGTCGGTAACTTTGTCAAATCTTCACCCGCCGCGCGGCTCGCGTCATCGCAAGGTGCGTGTTGGCCGGGGTATCGGTTCAAAACTGGGCAAGACTTCCGGAGCGGGCAATAAGGGCCAGAAATCCCGCAAAGGATACTCCCAGCGCCCCGGCTTCGAGGGCGGTCAGATGCCCTTGCACCGGCGCATGCCCAAGCGCGGTTTCCACAACCCTTTTGGACGCGACTATGCCGTCGTAAATCTCGAGTCCCTCAACGCCTTCGCTGCGGGCGATGTAATCACGCCCGAGTCCTTGCGCGAACGCGGCTTGGTGCGTCACGCCACTCGTCCGGTCAAAATCCTGGGTGATGGAGAATTAAAGTCGGCGCTGACGGTGCGGGCGCACGCGTTTAGCAAGTCCGCGGAGCAAAAGATCGCCGGTGCCGGAGGCAAAGTCGAGCGGCTATCATGAACCAATTTTTTGAAGCTTTTGCCAACATGTTTCGCATCCCGGATCTGCGCAAGCGGATTCTGTTTACGCTGGGGATATTGGCCGTTTACCGCGTGGGCTCCTTCATGCCGACGCCGGGCATCAATGCGGATGTTTTGACCCAGTTGTTCCAGCAGAACCAGGGATCGGTGCTCGGCATCATCGATCTCTTTAGCGGCGGCAATTTCCGGCGGCTCACGATTTTTGCCCTGGGCATCATGCCCTACATCACCGCCTCCATTATTCTGCAGTTGATGACGGTGGCCTCGCCTTATCTCGAACGCCTGCAAAAAGAGGGCGAGCTTGGCCGCCGCAAGATTACGCAGTACACGCGCTATCTGACGATTCTGTTGAGCATCCTTCAGTCGCTCTCCATCGCCTTCACCCTGCAGCGTCAGACCGGACCCAATGGCTCGGCGCTCGTCTACAACCCGGGCGTGGCCTTTACGCTGATGACCATTCTTACGCTCACCACCGGCTCGGCTTTCATCATGTGGCTCGGCGAGCAGATCAGTGAGCGCGGCGTGGGCAATGGAATGTCCCTGATTATCTTTGCCGGTATTGTGGTCGGATTGCCGCGAGGCATCTTCGATCTCTGGACCAAAGCTTCCACGCAGCAATGGGGCCCTTTCACGGGATTGGCTTTGATCCTGCTGGTTGCGCTGATGCTGGCGGTAATCGGTTTCATCGTCTTTGTCGAGGGTGGCCAGCGGCGCATCCCCGTGCAGTACGCCAAGCGCGTGGTCGGCCGGCGGGTCATGGGCGGGCAGATGACTTACCTGCCGCTTCGCGTCAATGCGGGTGGCGTCATCCCGCCGATCTTTGCCAGTTCCTTGCTGACGTTCCCCGGCACGCTGGACCTGGTCATGCAGAAACGCTTTCCTTCGTTCGATCGCGTCGCTAAAGCTTTGGCGTGGGGCGAGCCCCTTTATACGCTGATCTATGTTTTGCTGATTATTCTGTTCGCCTTTTTTTACGTGGGCATCGTGTTCAATCCCACGGAGCTGGCGGACAATATGCGCAAGTATGGCGGGTTCATCCCCGGCATACGCCCCGGGCGCAATACCTCCGAGCACATCAATCGCATTTTGCGCCGTCTGACCTTCGTGGGCGGGGTTTACCTTGCCGCCGTCTGTCTCCTCCCGGAATGGATGATTGCCGGTATTCACCTGCATCACCTTCCCGGAGCTTTGGGCGTATGGTTTGACAACCATATGTGGCGTTTCGTGCTCGAGGGGCTGAACGTTTCGTTTTATTTCGGCGGTACCTCGCTTCTGATCGTCGTGGGCGTGGCCATGGATACCGTGCAGCAGATCGAAGCTCAGCTCGTGATGCGTAATTACGAAGGCTTTGTCAAGAAAGGTAAGCTGCGGAGCCGGCGCTATGCCTGAAGTGGGCCTAGCGGCAAAGGGCGCCGCTGACGGCCCCCTGAAAGGCATCGCCCGAGCGGTGATCTTCCTGGGCCCGCCGGGCGCGGGAAAGGGCACGCAGGCCAGGCAGATCGCGGAAAATTATGGCGTTCCGCATCTTTCCACCGGCGATATGTTTCGCGATCACGTCAGCCGCGGCACGGCTCTCGGTTTGCGCGCCAAACCCATCATGGAACGCGGCGAGCTCGTTCCGGATGACCTGGTTTTGAGCATGGTGGAGGAGAGAATTTCGCGGCTGGACTGCGCGAACGGTTTTATTTTGGATGGCTTTCCCCGGACCCTTCCGCAGGCGGAAAGGCTGGATGAAATCCTCCGAAGGCGTTTCACAACGAAGCCCTTGGTGGTCCATTTCGTGGTCGACCCGGCGCAGTTGATGCGCCGCCTGACGGGGCGCCGCACGTGCATAATTGGTGGGGAGATCTATAATGTATATGATCAGCCATCCAAGGTGCCTGGCCGTTGCGACCGCGATGGCGGGGAGCTGATTCAACGTCCGGATGATCGCGAAGACGTCATCTCGGAGCGCCTCGCGGCTTATGAGCGCCAGACGCGTCCCTTGGTTGATTATTATCGTGGTCAGGGCGTCCTCCAGGATGTGAACGGTATGGCCGCACCGGCGGCAGTTACCAAAAGCGTTCTCGAGTTGCTCGCGCAGAAACGATGATTGTTTGTAAATCCGCTGCGGAACTTGAGACCATGCATCGCGCCGGGTTGGTCGTGTGGGATGTGTTGAATCGCCTGCGGCAGGCCGTGCAGCCGGGCATTACCACGCTCGACCTTGAGAAAATAGCCGTTCAGGGGGCCAGGGATCACGGCGCTCGCCCGGCATTCAAGGGTTATCGCGGCTACCCCTGTGTGCTGTGTGCCTCCGTCAATCAGGAGGTGGTCCACGGGATACCGTCGGCGTCGCGGCGCCTGAAGGAAGGCGATATCATTTCACTCGATTTTGGTGTGGAGCTGAATGGCTACTATGGAGATGCGGCGCTGACGCTACCGATCGGAACGATTCGCCCTGAAGTCAGCGACTTGGTGCGTGTCACTCGCGAGTCCCTGGACAAGGGTATTGATAAGGTTCGGCCCGGTAACCGCTTGAGCGATATCTCCTCGGCGGTGCAGCAATGGGTCGAGAAACATGGGTTTTCCGTGGTGCGTGAGTTTGTCGGTCATGGGATCGGAACCAAGATGCATGAAGACCCCAATGTGCCCAATTATGGCGAACCGGGACACGGCCCGCGGCTTGAGGAAGGCATGGTTTTTGCCATCGAGCCCATGGTGAACGCGGGTGGGCCCGGAGTGAAAGTTCTTGAGGATAAGTGGACCGCGGTAACCACCGACGGCAGTCACTCGGCGCACTTCGAGCACACCGTGGCGGTCACTTCGAATGGTCCCTGGATTTTGACGCGGCCCCGAGAAGTAATAGGAGCATCCTGGTAGTTGTTTGGAGCCTATGGCAAAAAGTCCGCAGCCGGAAAAGAAAAAATCGGATGCCAGCAATCCGAAAGAAGACGCCATCGAAGTGATGGCTACGGTCATCGAACCGTTGCCGAATGCGATGTTTCGCGTCCAGCTCGACAATAAACACCAGGTGCTGGCTCATATCTCGGGCAAGATGCGCAAAAATTTCATTCGTATTCTCGCGGGAGATAAGGTCGCGGTCGAGCTTTCGCCTTACGACCTGACTCGCGGGCGGATCGTCTATCGGTATAAGTGAGCATCCGATCAGGATGCTCATCCCGAGGGAACAGCGCGAGCGAGGGATCTCTCGGTTTTTTGGTTAACAAAGTCAGGAAATGGAGCAGCAATGAAGGTTCGAGCCTCAGTCAAGAAAATTTGCGATAAGTGCAAGGTCATTCATCGGCGCGGCGTGGTTCGCGTAATTTGCAGCAACCCGAAGCATAAGCAGCGTCAGGGTTAGGAGTTCTAATGGCACGTATTGCAGGAGTTGATTTGCCCCCGCAGAAGCGGCTGTGGGTCGGTCTGACCTCCATCTATGGAATTGGGCAGCCGCGCGCCCGCTCGATCTGCGCCAAGGCCAAGGTGGATCTGACCAAGAAGATCAAGGATTTGACCGAAGAAGAGGTCAACCAGCTTCGCCAGCAGATCGAGACCGAAGGCCGCGTAGAGGGCGATCTGCGTAAAGAGATTCAGATGAACGTTCGCAGATTGATCGAAATCCAGTGCTATCGCGGATTGCGTCATCGCCGCAACCTGCCGGTTCGCGGGCAGCGCACCCATACCAATGCCCGTACGCGAAAGGGACCGCGGAAGGGCGCAGTGGCTGCGAAGAAGAAGGTCATGGCCCGCAAGTAGGCGGACGAGTTCAATAGAGGGGGAAATCGGTGGCCAAGGAACCACAAGAGGGAGCAGCAACAGGAGCGGCAGCGGGTAAACCGTCGAAGCGCAAGAAGGAGTTCAAGAAAAAGCGCGAACGCCGGGCTGTCCCGCATGGCTTGGCCTGCATCCAGGCGACATTTAACAACACCATTGTGACCATCACGGCTCCGGATGGCCGTGCGGTCTGCTGGTCTTCTGCAGGTTCGATTGGTTTCAAGGGTTCGCGCAAGGGCACTCCCTACGCCGCGCAGCAGGCGTCCATGACGGCTGCCGGTGTGGCCCGTGACCAGTACAGTATGAAGACGATTGAAGTTCGCGTGAAAGGGCCCGGCTCTGGCCGTGAATCCGCGGTTCGGGCTTTGGCTGCTTCGGGATTGCACATCGTGCATATCAAGGACGTGACCCCGGTTCCTCACAATGGTTGTCGTCCGCCGAAGCGTCGCCGTGTGTAACGGCCGCCCCGTTTAAGGGTCGCGAAGACTAAAGGAGAGACGAAGTGGCAAGACATCGCGAAGCTGTTTGCCGGTTATGCCGCAGGGAAGGCCAAAAGCTCTTTTTGAAGGGCCTGCGGTGTTTCACGGAAAAGTGCGCCATCGAGAAGCGGAATTTCGTGCCTGGGCAGCATGGGCAGTCGCGGCGGCCCAAGACCGTGGGTTACGGTTTGCAGTTGCGCGAAAAGCAAAAGGTGAAGCGCACCTATGGACTGCTCGAACGGCAGTTCCGTTCCTATTTTCACAAGGCCGAAATCGCCAAGGGGCCCACAGGTGAAAATCTCATTGTCATGCTGGAGAGGCGCCTGGATAACGTCGTAAAGCGCATCGGCTTGGCGGGCTCCCACGCGCAAGCGCGTCAATTGGTGCTGCACGGCCACGTCACCGTAAACGGAAGAAAGGTCAATGTGCCTTCTTTCCTGGTCAGCGTCGGCGATGAAGTCATACTCAAGCCGAAGATGCACCAGAACACCATGGTGCTCGAGGCGCGCAATGTTGCGCAGAGTCAAAACATGGTTCCTTGGCTGGATATCGACCGCGATAATTTCAAGGCGCGTGTGGTGGCCATGCCCAAACGGGAAAACGTTCAGACGCCGGTATTCAACGAACAGTTGATCGTGGAGTTGTACTCCAAGTAGTCGCCGGCTGGCGATATTTACGACGAACTTCAATGGATACCCCGCGCGGCGGGAGGAAGGAAGCAACAAAATGTGGAAGGGCTTTCAGAAACCGAAGCGGTTGGCGGCGGAACTCGATTCACTGACCGACAAGTACGGAAAATTTTCAGCCCAGCCGTTTGAGCGTGGCTGGGGCACGACCGTTGGCAATTCTTTGCGGCGCGCGCTGCTCAGCTCCATCGAGGGCGCTGCGATTACCGCCGTGAAGATCGAGGGCGTGCTGCATGAGTTCAGCTCCATTCCTGGGGTCGTGGAAGACGCCACCGATATCATCCTCAACCTCAAACAGGTGCCCCTCAAGCTGAATAACGATCAGCCGAAAACGATCACGCTCAATGCCGAGATCGCCGGCGTCGTGACCTCTGCCATGATCGAGGAAGACGCCGACTTTGCCGTGCTCGATAAGAACGTTTACATCGCTACCGTGAGCGAGGGCGGCAAGCTGCAGCTCGAAATGCGCGTCAAGAATGGCCGTGGATACGTGGGCGCCGACCGCAATTTCGATGAAGATCTGCCCATCGGATACATCCCCGTGGACTCTGTCCATTCGCCGGTGCGCAAAGTAAATTACTCGGTCGAAGCCGCCCGGCTTGGCCAGATGACCGATTACGATCGGCTGATGCTGGAAGTCTGGACGAATGGCGCCATCACTCCCCAGGACGCCATTGGCCTGGCCGCCAAGCTCATCAAGGATCACATGAGCATCTTCATCAATTTCGAGGAGCAGACCGAGCTGCCGGAAGAATCCGTCGAGTCCTACAACGATCCGCGTCTGGAGCATCTGGACCGTTCGGTGGAAGAGCTCGAGCTTTCTGTGCGCTCCTACAACTGCCTCAAGAATGCGAATATTCAGACCATTCGTGAGCTCGTTCAGAAGACCGAAAACGAAATGCTCAAGACCAAGAATTTCGGCCGCAAATCGCTGAACGAGATTAAGGAAATTCTCACTCGCATGGGTTTGGGCCTGGGAATGAAATTTGACGAGCATGGACGCATCATCTGGCCGCCGCTGCCCAGCCAGACGGCGCCGCCCACGCCGGAAGAGACGGCCGGCTTATAAGCCGTCGACATGCGACACCTTAACTCAGGGGCCAAGCTGGGGCGCCAACCCGCCCATCGCCGCGCAACCTTGCGCAATCTGGTAACCAACGTCATCGAGAAAGAACGCATCACCACCACCATTCGGCGCGCCAAGGCGACTCGGCCATTGGTGGAACGAATGATCACGCTGGGCAAGCGCGACTCCCTGCACACTCGGCGGCAGGCGGCTGCTTTTCTCATGACACCGCTCGCAACCAAGAAACTGTTCGAGGATATTGCTCCAAGATTTGCCGATCGCGCGGGCGGATATACCCGGATCATTCATGTGGGCTTCCGCATCGGAGACGGCGCACAGCTTGCGATTCTCGAGTTGCTTGGATCGAAGCTGAAGAAGAAAGAAAAGAAAGAGAAGAAAAAGCCCGACGCCGAGAGCGAGGAAACTGCCGAAAAGCGCGAGGCCAAAGCCAAGGCTTAGCCAAAATCCCGCCCAATATGTTAGTTGAGAGGCCCGTTTTCTGTACGAAAACGGGCCTCTTGCTTTTCCTGGGTTCCGGCGCGGCCGTTCCGGTTCGTAACCCACAGTGCGAATTGCGCGGCACTCGCGCCCACCGTATCGAGCAGGGCGTCCCACACGGAAGCGCCGCGGCTGGGAACAAAAATCTGGTGGATCTCGTCGGAAGAGGCGTAAAGCGCGGCGATCAGAATCGCCAGGAAGGCCCAGCGCAGTTGCCAGCCTTTGCTGGGCGCGCGGACCGCGCGAAAGAGCAGCAATCCGAAAATGAAATATTCACCGAAATGACCGCATTTGCGGATGAAATCATGCAGCGCAGAGAGAGCCTCATCGCGCAGGTGGGGAAGCAGCGCGTGAAGAATGCCGACGATGACTCCCTGGGTATGATCGCTCGAGAATGTATCGGTTGAAAAAGTGAAGATGACGGCGGCCCACACGATCACGGGGAGCCACGCGTTAAGGCGAGAGATTCCGGAGCTATTCCACCTGATAGTTGGGCGCCTCGCGGGTGATGATTACATCGTGAACGTGGCTTTCACGCAGGCCGGCGGAGGTGATCCGCACAAAGCGGCTGCGCTCCTGCAGATCCCGAAGATTGGCCGCGCCGCAATATCCCATGCCGCTGCGCAAACCGCCGGTCAGCTGATCGACCAGTCCGCCGAGAGGCCCTTTGTACGGCACGCGCCCCTCCACGCCCTCGGGCACGGATTTTCCCCGGTCCGCTGTTTCCTGGGCGTAGCGATCCGCCGAACCGGCTTCCATGGCGCCAAGCGAACCCATACCGCGATAGGACTTGAAGGTGCGCCCCTGGTAGAGAATGGTCTCGCCCGGTGATTCTTCAGTACCGGCGAAGAGGCCGCCGATCATGACCACGGAGGCTCCGGCGGCGATCGCCTTGGTGATATCTCCGGAGTATTTCACGCCGCCATCGGCGATCACCGGAACGCCGGTGCCCTTGGCGGCTCGCGCGGCTTCAGAGATCGCGGTGATCTGAGGAACGCCGGCGCCGGTGACGACGCGCGTGGTGCAGATCGACCCGGGACCGATGCCGACTTTGAGGCCGTCGATACCGAGGGCGATGAGGTCGCGAGCGCCTTCGTAAGTGGCGACGTTTCCGGCCGCAAGCTGCATATTCGGCAGCCGCTGTTTCACCGCGCGAATGGCGTCCATCACGCGCGTGGAGTGGCCGTGAGCGGTGTCCAGCGCCAGAACATCGACGTTGGCGCGCGCAAGTTCCACGGCGCGCTCCAGGAAATCGCCGGTGGCGCCAATCGCGGCGCCCACGCGCAAGCGGCCATGCTCATCTTTGGTGGCCCCCGGATATTCGAGCTTTTTCTGAATATCCTTAACGGTGATGAGGCCTTTCAGATGGAAATTCTGATCCACGACCAGGAGTTTCTCGATGCGATGCTCTTGCAGCAGGCGCTCGGCGGCTTCGAGCGTCGTGCCCACCGGAACCGTCACCAGATTATCCTTGGTCATGATGCTGCTGACGGGCTGATCGAGATTTCGCTCGAAGCGCAAATCGCGATTGGTGAGAATGCCCACGAGTTTGAGCCCGCGCGTCACCGGCAGTCCCGACACATGATATTTATTCATCAGGTCGAGGGCGTGGCGCACGGAGTGTTCGGGCGAAATAGTCACCGGATCGACGATCATGCCGCTTTCCGAGCGTTTGACGCGGTCTACTTCCTCGGCTTGGCGCTCCACGCTCATATTGCGGTGAACGAAGCCGAGGCCTCCCTGGCGCGCCATGCCGATGGCCAGGTGCGCCTCGGTAACCGTATCCATGGCCGCCGAGACCATCGGGATATTCAGCGCGATGGAGCGAGTCAAGCAGGTACGCGTGTCGGCTTCTGTGGGAAGCACGGAAGATTTCCCGGGCAGCAGCAGGACATCGTCAAACGTCAGACCTTCTAAGATGGCGCCTTCCATAGCTCTCCTAAAAGCGGGCCGAAAAGGGCTTCACGAAAAAAGCGGCCCAAAACTTCACAGCCCAGCGGCAAGCCGCTGGGCTGATGAATGATGGATTACGATTTGCGTTTCCATGAATAAAGATCGATTGTATGGACCGCCGCCGCATTGGTCAAGCTCAGCAGGGGCATTTGTCGCAGTATGCCCGCGGCCCGAGTTGAGAACGGCCCCACGGCGAGCGAGCGCGATCGCGCCACGCAATAGCGGTACGATGCTGCTAAGGTATTACGCGTGAAGGGATTCGAGCCGCATCGGTTGCTTCGCAATGCGCACATGATGACGGTGGCGGGAGCTTTTCTGCCCAGGCGCACGCCGGGACTGCCACGGGCCGCGGATCGCCTATTCGAAGTGGAGCCGGGTACGCAGTTGCTGGCGCGCTGCCATTGGCAGCGCGAGCCGCTCCAATCTCCGACTCTGGCGGTGGTGCATGGCCTGGAGGGCTCCAGTGAATCCGGGTACATGCGGGGCCTGGCAGGACTGGCTTTTCGCGCCGGCTTCAACGTGCTGCGGATCAATCAACGAAATTGCGGCGGCACCGAACGGCTGACAGCCACGCTCTACAATTCGGGCCTGAGCGGCGATTTTCGAGCGATTCTCCTTGAACTCATCGAGCGAGACGCGTTGAAGCAGATCTTTTTCGCGGGCTATTCCATGGGCGGCAATCTGGTCCTGAAAATGGCCGGGGAGCTTGGCACGGCCGCGCCGCCCGAACTGCGCGGGGTTTGCGGAGTGTGTCCCACGCTCGACCTGGCGGCTTGCGTGGATGCGATCGCACGGCCGGAAAACCGGCATTACCAGAGGCATTTCGTTCGAAATCTGAAGTCACGGATGCGCCGCAAAGAGAAGTTATTCCCGAGGCAATTCCAATTCAACGGCCTGGGACAAATACGCACGGTGCGCGAATTCGACGACGCCATCACCGCTCCCATCTGCGGGTATGGCGATGCTCGCAACTATTACGAGCAGGCCAGCGCGAGGCGCGTGGCGCAGCGGATCGCCGTGCCCACGCTCATGATCACGTCCAGGGACGACCCTGTGGTGCCGTTTGAAGCTTTCGAGGCCCCGGAGATCGCAGGGAATCCACACATTCGAATCCTGGCGCCGGAATTCGGCGGGCATTGCGCGTTTATTTCGCGCTCCAGTGTGGAGGAGCGCTACTGGGCGGAGGCCCGGGTGCTGGAATTTTGCATCGCGCAGACGAGGGGCTCCATGACGGAACTTTAGGAGATACATACTCTGCATGGGGAGGCTCCTTGGTCGAATCCGAATTGGCACGGTCGCTGAGTTCAGTGACTAGGGGTTTTCATGTATGGCGACGGGATATCCTGACGGATACCATGGTTGGTACTCTGAGTCGCCGACGAACTTCAGCGCAGAGCTGAGCTGTTCTTTTACAGAAAGACAACCGTGGATGCCGACGACGCCAAGCTAAACGCAGCGCTCGGTGGCGAAGGACGCCTCCGAGAAGCATCCGAAGTGGAAACCCGCGTCGAGAAGCGCTTTGGCGTCTTGCCTAACTTCTTCCGGCTCACCCCAGAAAATCCAGAGATCACAGCGAACTTATGGGGATTTGCCTGCTTTACGTATTTGGATAATCCGCTTCCCTCGCTCTTCAAGGAGCGGCTATTCGTCTATCTCTCCCGCTTTTGTGAGGTGCGCTATTGCATCGCTCGACACGTGGGTTTCCTGGCCGGGCTTGGACGCGCATCCGGCGACCCGCAGAGCGCACCCCAGACGACTGAGGAAATCGTCAGACTCCTGCGGCGCCCCCTGCCGCGCGCACAGGAGTTAGAGCGGTGTCTTTCACGCCTCGCTCACGCGCAGCTTCGTGTGTTGCCGGACCCCGGTTCAGATGCAGAAGCAGCCATTTTGGGACTTGCGAGCCACGTCTTTTTGCAAACGCCAGATGCTGCTGCCTGCCTCGATGTGCTGAGGTGTGCTTTGGCCGAGTCGCGGTTTCAGTACCTGATGTTATTCCTGGCCTTCGTGCGGACTGCCCACTATTGGACCAAAGTCCATCCTGAGCTAACTTTGGAAGAGGATATAAAACAGTTTCTGGCCACCCACGAGGTGTTAGCGGAATGTGTTCTGGCGGATGCAGAGCCGGTCTCGGACGACGTGAGCAACAGGCTCCTGGACGAGTTGGCATCATTGCGAAAACTGTGGAATACCTTCCAGCGAACCCAGGATGAAGAGCGGCAACATATTGCGCGTGAGCTGCATGACAGTGTTGGCCAGTCTCTTGTTGGGTTAGGCATGGTGTTGGGGGCGGCCAAGAAAGAGGCTCCGAGCAATGGCAAGCTCGAGGAAGCCGCTCGACTGACGAAGACGTGTACGGAAGAGATTCGGGTGCTCTCTCATCTATTGCACCCGCCGTTGCTGGAAGAACTCGGTTTGGCCTCTACCGTTGGGTGGTATGTAGAGGGTTTCGCCACGCGCAGCGGTATCACTACGAGAGTCGAAATCGCGGAACCGCTTGGCCGGTTGGGAAAAGACATCGAGCTTGTGCTGTTCAGGGTTTTACAGGAATCTCTGACCAACGTCCACCGGCATTCCGGAAGCAAAACTGTTGTGATCCGAATCGGCGCCGATTCAAAGCAGGTTTGGATGGAGATTGAGGATCAAGGCAAGGGGAGCGACAACGACTTGGTTCGGCCAGGGGTTGGTATCACGGGCATGCGCGAGCGAATCGAAAACCGTGGCGGTGAATTCGGAATCAGTTCGCAGGAAAGCGGTACTTATGTGCGCGTCGTTCTTCCGCTGACGCCTGCTCCCCTCCGTGCCAGGGCGGGCTCGCCATCATCTGCATCGAGATGAACCACGGTAAGGCTGGCACGAGCCTGAGCTTACGGTCGGAAGAGACCTCCTGCCGCGATCTGAAACACACAACTCCCGACAAACGGCACCATCAAAGACTGGCTTCGACTACAAAATGGCGGCGCGATGCGCGCGTCGGCGATGCCCAGCCGCGAGATCAGCGGCGCGAATTATTGTTATCGGGTGAATAGGTAAGACTGACCGTTTGCTGCAGGTTGAAATCGAGCTTAGTCTCTGCCTGGATGCGCACCTGCTGGCCTTTGGTGGCTGCTTCAGCCGCGGCGCCGCCTCCTCCTCCGACACCGGCTCCGATGGCAGCACCTTTACCGCCGCCAATAATGCCGCCGATGATGGCACCGACGCCGGCACCGACGCCGACGGTCTCCGCCGTGCGCTTGCCGCGAGACTTGCCCGTCTCCTGAAAGTCGTCGCTCGCGAGAGAGTAAGACTTGCCCTGAAAATCCAGCCGCGCGAGCTGCAGAGTCAACTGGCTGCGCCCAGCCATGCGGCCGGCCGAACTGGAGTTGGTGAGCTTTACGAAAACGTCGGTGCCAGAGGGGACAACGGTCTCCCCATCCACTGCGATCGGCAACGCGAGAGAGGCTCGAAACATGTCGCCGGCATGGTTGGTGGCTGAATCCACACTATCGATCATTTGAATGTGAATCGGCGTGCCCGCCGGGATACTGACCTGGCGAACCGGCGGGGGTGCCGGAGCGGCAGGTGCCGGTGCGGGATCGGGAGCTGCGGCCGGGGCTGGAGTGTCGCTCACAGCGGGAGCGGCCTGCGACTGTGCTACCTGCTGCGATGAAGAGTTCTGCGCATCAGCAAGAGGACGCACCGGGTAATCGGGAGCGGCGGAGCCAGCAAGCTGGCGCCTCGGCAGCGATTCCTGCCTCGGTTCGCGTTCTCGAGGAGCTCTGACGGCGGGTTCGGCATTCGCGGCGCGTTCGGAAGAGGCCCTTGCCCTTACCGGCGCTTGCGGGAGGGTCATTTGATCTTCGACGTTGACCACGCCGGAAGTCTGTTTTGCGATTTTGAACGCTTCGTAGCGCGTGTTTTCGTCGGGAACCTGTCCGGTCAGCGTGGCCGTGCCATGGTTGACGGCGACATGGATATCGGCGGATTTCGTCTGCGCATCGGAAAACATGCCGGCCTTGATGTCTGTGGCGATGGAATCATCGTTCCGAGCCTTCGAACAGCCGAAGGCCAGGCCCATTACCCCAACGGCTGCTACGGCGATTACGAGCTTGCGCATGGTTCCTCCTGCTTGATTCCCAGAGTGGCTGCGCTCCGAGAAGGTTGATCTTTGGGGTCCGGGAGCGTTCATTGTAACGGAAATTAGCACAATAAACCGCCGCGGCACAGCGCCTCTCGATGCGAAAGTGGCGGCGATTCTGGTTCGATGCGGAGAGGACCGGAAAAGGCTGTGCCGGCGCGTCTAGGAACGGAGGCGTTAGGAGCAGGTGCCGCCCAGTCCTCGGTTGTCACTTCGCGTCGAGGGCGCGAATGCCGGCCTGCGCGACGTCGACATCCTGATCTTCGGTGCCGTTGCTGACGCCGATAGCTCCCACGCAGATGCCGTCGACCAGCAGAGCGAGGCCGCCGCGCAAGGGGATCTGGTGTCCGTGACTGGCGACGGAGAGTCCCAGAGAGAGCAGGATGTTAACTTCATCTCCGGTGCGAGAGGGCCCGCTGGGCAGGCGGCGGATGGCGGCGCAGTGCGCTTTAGAAATTGCGATCTCGGCCGAAGAGATTTTCGCGCCATCCATGCGGGCGAATGCCAGCAGGTGGCCGCCGTCATCAACCACGGCAATGTCCATGGGCATTTTGATCTCCGCGGCGCGCGCCAGCGCCGCGGCCAGGACAAGCTGGGCGCCTTCGAGAGTTAATTTAGGGTTGTTGCGAGTGACGGCTGGCATGGAGATCTCCGGTCAAGTCTGCTTTTAGTCAGCTCTGCTTCACGTCGTTTTGTTCGATACTTCTTTGTTCAATACGTCGGGATTGAGAATGTTGGGCGGGCGGCGGCCCTCAAAGAAAGCGACGGTATTCTCCACGGCCATTGCGGCCATTTTGGTGCGCGTTTCCGTGGAGGCCGACGCCAGATGCGGCGCGAGAACCACGTTGGGACGCAGCAAGCCGTGACCGATCTGAGGTTCGCGTTCGTAGACGTCCAACGCCGCGCCGGCGATCTGGTGTTGCTCCAGAGCCGCAATGAGAGCGGCCTCCTGCACCACGGGCCCGCGAGAAGTGTTGATCAGGAAGGCGCCCGGTTTCATCAGCGCCAGTTCACGCGGGCCGATCAGACCTCGCGTGGTTGCGAGCAGAGGGACATGCAAGCTGAGGAAATCAGCTTGTGCCAGGATGGCGTCACGTTCCATGTATTCGGCTCTCGATTCGTCTTCCACCTCACGCGGCGCCCGGGCCGCGTCATTATAAATGACGCGCATGGCGAAGCCGGCGGCACGCCGCGCAACGGCCCGCCCGATACGCCCGAAGCCAAGAATGCCGAGGGTCTTGCCCCAGATATCTGCGCCGCAGAGCTGATCCAGGTTCCAGCCCTTCCACTCGCCCGAACGCGCGAGCGCGTCACCTTCGATCAGTCGCCGTGCGATGGCCATCAGCAAAGTCCAGGCGAAGTCGGCTGTGGTCTCGTCGAGCACGCCGGGCGTATTGCTGACGGCGACGTTGCGGCGGGTGCAGGCGTCCAGATCGATATTGTCGTAGCCCACGGCGATGTTGGCGACCATACGCAAGGATGGCGCGGCGGCGATGAGTTCGGCGTCAATTTTCTCGGTGAGCAGGCAGATGAGGCCGTCCTTATCCGCGACGCGGCGCAGCACTTCCCCGCGGGGCGGACGGTCTGAATCATTCCAGAATTCCACTTCGAAGCGATCGGCGAGCTTCGCCCGCGGCTCTTCGAACAGGCGGTGAGTGGCGAGTATCTTGGGACGACCCATTCAAGCCTCGCTTCCAGCAAGAGATCGGAGAGTAACACATCCGGCGGCCTGCAAAGGAGCCTGGCGGCCGCGCGCCGCCAGACCCTCGTGCGGCCAGCGACGTCAGACTCCGGCCGGTCAGCACCTTGTTCTCGAGTGCCTCAAGCAGATATAACAGTGCCCGCGCAGATAACGAGTCTGGGATGCAGGCGGCTGAAGGGAGATCGGCGACAACATGTTTCAGCAGACACTCAACCCGGCAGGGAATTTGTGGCTGACCGTATTGATCGCGATGGTCCCTTTCGTCGCCTTGCTGTACATGCTGGCGGCCCTGCGCCTCACCGCCTGGCTGGCTACGATCATCGGCGGGCTTGTCACCATCCTTCTCGGCGTTCTGGTATGGCACGCGCCTGTTGCGGATACCCTGAAATCTTATTTCTACGGCGGGTTCACCGGCTTCTGGGCCATTGACTGGATTACGTTCTGGGGCCTGATCATCTTCAACACCCTGGTACTCACGGGCCTTTTTGAAAGGTTCAAGAAATGGATGATTCATCATGCCACCGGCGACATCCGCATCCAGACGATCATGCTGGCGTGGGCCTTCGGGGCGCTGCTGGAGGGATTGGTGGGCTTCGGGTATCCGTGGGCGGTCGTGGTGCCGATTCTGGTCGGGTTGGGAATTGCGGATCTGGATGCGATCCGTGTGGCCGCCTTGGCGAACAATGCCCCGGTTTCCTACGGCGCACTGGGAGCGCCGATTCTGGGACTGGCCGCCGTGACGGGCCTTCCCATGATGGCGCTTTCCGCTTCGATTGGAAGCATTGTTGCATTCCTGGCGCTGTTGCCTCCCTGGGTGCTCATCTATCTGGTGAGCGGCCGGGAAGGAATGATCGAGGCTTGGCCCCTGGCGATCGTGGGATCGCTCTCTTATATCGCAGGCCAGTGGCCAGTGGCGCGCTATCTGGGTCCGTATCTGCCCGATCTCAGCGGGGCGTTGGTCTCTTTCTGGGTTCTTTTCCTGTTCGTGAAGGTTTGGCGTCCGAAAAAAATTCGCGCCTTTGGTGGAGCGCCTCTGGCGTCCGCGGAAAAGTCGCCTGCCCTCGTTGCATCCCAGTTGGGTTCGGCAACAGAAGCCCTCTGGGTCTGGCTCCCCTATATCGTGCTGATCGCCGTCGTGGTTTCCTGGACCGGTCCGTGGTCTCGTCTGCCGGGCCTCAGCTGGTTCCGCCTATCGGTGGCGGCCCGATCTTCGGTCACGCAAATGCCCATTCTGTCGGTTTTCAACTTCACCCCATTCTCCGGCGGCACTTCGACTTTGGTCTCCTGGCTGGTACTGCTGCTCGTCTTGCGCCCCCCGTTGTCCATGATCCGGCAGGTCTTTTCCAAGACTTTCAAGCAGATGTGGGGCGCGCTGCTGGTGGCTTTTTTCATTTTCGCCCTCGCTTATATTTTCGTCTTCACCGGAATGGCCAACTCACTCGCCTACGGCCTCTCGAAGATCGGCGTATTTTTCGTGGTGTTGGCTCCCATTCTCGGGTGGATTGGCGTCGCGCTATCCGGGAGCAACACCGCTACCAACGCCATGTTTGGACCGGTGCAGTTGCTCACAGGCCGGCTTTTGAATTTGCCGGTTCTGCTGTTGCCCTCGTTCAACTCCGTGGGAGCGGAGGTAGGGAAGCCCATTGCTCCGCAGACGGCCAGCGTGGGCGTTTCCACCAGCAGACTGGTGCGCAGCGAAGGCCAGGTGATCCGCCACAATATGGGCTGGACGCTCGTGATGCTCGCCTACCTCATCGTGATCTCGGCGGTTTTCTACTTCTTCTTCCCGCACTGGATGACGCTTTAGTCTCTTCGCGCGAATCTCTCCGCCGCGAACGTGTCCCAACAGGAGCAGCAGCTTCGCGGCGATCACAAAGTCATCAGGAGCTTTCGCGCGTTGACTCTTCGCGCGAAAGTCATGGACATCAGGAGCTTTCGCGCGTTAACAAAGTCGCCGGGTGCCCCACACGCCGATCCTGCGTGTGGGTCCGGAGCGTGGGGGTGGCAAAAGAATCTCTTTGCCGTCGTCATTTCTTACGCTGTCATCCCGAGTCCGCCGCAGGCCGACGAGGGATCTGCCTTGCGTTTAATATGGCAGCGTGCCTTTATTCAGCCGGGTGCCCCACACGCCGATTCTGCGTGTGGGTCTGTAGGTATTCCGGTCCGCACGGCCACGAAGTCGAAAACGGGGTCCCCGGCACGCCGTCTGCGCGAGTTGGGGTGGTGGAAGAATCCCTCCGCCGCCTTCATTTCTTACGCTGTCGAGGGACCTGCTTTTGCGCTTAATATGTCCGCGCGCCCTTATTCAGGTGCCGGGTGCCCCACACGCCGACTCTGCGTGTGGGTCTGGAGCGTTGGGATGGCAAAAGAATCTCTGCGCCGCCTTCATTTCTTACGCTGTCGAGGGACCTGCTTTTGCGCTTAATATGTCCGCGCGCCCTTATTCAGGTGCCGGGTGCCCCACACGCCGATTCTGCGTGTGGGTCCGGAGCCCCTCCTCCTCCTCGTCGGACCGTATTCCGGTCCGCGCGGCCACGAAGTCGAAAACGGAGTCCCCGGCGCGCCGTCTGCGCGAGTTGGGGTGGTGGAAGAATCCCTCCGCCGCCGTCATTTCTTACGCTGTCATCCCGAGTCCGCCGCAGGCCGACGAGGGATCTGCTTTTGCGTTTAATAGGGCAGCGTGCCTTTATTCAGCCGCCCCTGATCCGCCAAATCGCAGCGTGAGACGGGCTCTTTAGCGCCGCCCGTTGACAGCAGTTAGCGAACGGCATACTTCACGGATTCGACTGGCGCGATCCGCGCAAAAGCGACGATCCGTCTGGGATCTCTCCTGGAAGCGAGGCTACCAGGCTCGATTTCGTTTTTTCCTTGACTCGTGCCACTGAATAATTCAACATGGCGTCAAACGACATGTCGGCTGAGAATATGTGGAGCCGTTACCGATGACCGAGCCCGTCCTGTTGATTCTTCTCAGTCTCGCCGACCAACCCCGTCATGGATATGCGATTCTTCAGGACACCGAAAAGATGAGTGACGGCCGCGTTCGGCTCAGCACCGGCACTCTCTATGGCGCCCTACGGCGCTTGCTCGATGAGGGCTGGATCGAGCGTTTCCGTGAAGAAGACAACTCGCGAGGCAAGCAGGCCTATCGCCTTACAAGTCTTGGGCAGCGGAGCCTTCAACGAGAAGTGAACCGCTTGAAACATCTGACCCGACTTGCCAGCGTGCGCGTGGCGCGGAAGGAGACGTAGCCGATGCTCGCGATCTACCGCTCTCTGCTGTATCTGTATCCCTCTGGCTACCGTGACGAATATGGAGAAGAGATGATGTCGGTTTTTTATGAAGTGCAAGCGGAGATGGGAAAGAAGGGTTCGATGTCGCGGGTCGTGGCGTGCGTTCGCGAAGCCGGAGGGCTGCTGCGCGGCGCGTTGCGGGAGCACGCCCGAAGCATCGTTGGTCCCCATGGTAGTTCGATGTTTTCATCAAGGAGGCTCGCAATGCGTTCCGAGTTTAGGTTCCCCAAAGCGACGGTTACGCTGATGGCGATCATCCTGGGGGCGGTCATCATGGCGATCGACAAAGCAAGATCCATCCAGGCCTCGGTACCTTACGCGAATCCGCGAGTTGCTCCGATTCAGCCCGTGCAGTTCACGGTTTTGCCCTCCCTCTTGCTCACATTAGTTGCCGCGTGCGTGTCCGGAGGAATTGGCTGGGCCATACTTTTTGCACTGCAGCGATCTGGAGTGCACCGCTTTTCGAAGCTTGATCCTTCACAGGGCCAGCGCTCCGGCACAAAACTGTCAGCTTGAATTATGAGAAAGCCGGTTCAGGTTGTCCGTAGCAACAACCTAACAACATTCAATTAATTTGCGGCGTTGGTTCCCACGGTTGTCGCTGTCTTCATCAAGGAGGCTCGCAATGCGTTCGGAATCCAGGTTTCCAGCACGCGTGGTTGCCAGGCCCAAGCATTGGGTCAAGCGGCTGCTGGCGGGACTCGCCTTTGCGATATTGCTCGTACTGCTCATCGGCTTCACGTATGAACAAGTTGGCCGATCAAGAGACCGCAGAATGTTGCCACCGCGCATCGGGCGCGCTGTGGATATCGGCGGCCGCAGCATCAATCTGTACTGTTCTGGTTCAGGCATCCCTTCAGTGATTCTGGAAACTGGCGCCGGCTCCGCAGGCTATGCCTGGGTGTTGGTGCAGCCAAAGATCGCGGCATTCACACAGGCATGCTGGTACGACCGTGCAGGCGTAGGTTGGAGCGATCCACCGCCCACTCCGCGCACCAGCGCAACGATAACCAACGATCTGCACGAGACGCTGCACCGCGGGAGGATTACCCCTCCCTATGTGCTTGTGGGTTGGTCCATCGGCGGCGAACACGTCCGCATATTCACCGCTAAGTTTCCGGGGGAAGTCGCAGGCCTCGTGCTCGTTGATTCCGGCCATCCGGACCAGAATGAACCCCGGAGCATGAAGTCTCCATATAATCTAATGTCCCCGGCCAAACGGGAATTCCTTTGCGCGACATGGCCGGCAATGGATCGATTCGGGTTTCTCCGGTTGGTAGGTTTCTTCAAACCGCAATCCGCGCCGCCGCAATTGAGCTCCGAGCAACGGAGGGTTTACAGCCTTTTGCGCAGCCAGCGCATGGCATTCGAGACGGGTGCAACCGAGGGGTGTGCGGCAACCAACGGTGGCGCTGTGGTGCCGGCGGGCGGCACCGGCAATCCGGAGGTTGACAACGCTGCTCGCGCAGCTGGCAATCTGGGCGTCCGTCCTTTGATCGTGCTCACTGCAGGAAAATACTTCACTCCGCGTGATCCAGTTAGTGCACAAGAGGTCTCAGCTTTCCACGAGGTCTGGGTGCATCAACTCCAGGCTGGTCTCGCGCGATTGTCCACTCGGGGCAAACAAGTGATTGTTGAAAATAGCGATCACGGAATTGGATTCCAGGCACCGGATGCTGTGGTCAACGCCGTCCAGGAAGTAGTTACACAACTTCGATCAGCCTCGGGCAGAGATCCAGGAATCCGTTGAGCGCAGACCTAAATTAGGATTTCCCGCTTTAATACCGCCGGAGGGATTCCGCAGTGTCTCGAAACGGCGTTCCGCTGAGCAATCCCTGAAGGATCAAGACTCAACGGGAACGATCTGAGACAATGGCCGCTCGTGGTCGGATTATGGGCTACTCGGAAGTAATCCACGCAGAGCGCTTTGGTCAGAGACCGACAAGGTACGCGGAACCGGTAAGTTAGCTCCGTAGTTATATCTAGATTAGCGGCCAGCTCTCATTGCGAAGCGGATGCGGATGCTTTCTTCTGATCCTCCGCCAACCTCTTCTTGAACGCCTGTTCCCACCCATCGATATCCGCCAGGCAGCCTTGTTGCCCGCCGATGAAGGGGTTCGGCCCTTTCCCCAGCTTCGCGTACTTTTCTTGCATGTGATAGAAGGGCGTGTGCGACCCCAGCATCACGTCGCACGGAAGAATGCGCAGATATTTGTACGTAAACAAACTGTCTTCCGCGATCTGCGGATAGGTTTTGTTATTGACCACGGCCGTCGCCGCGTTGGGACCGATCGAGCCGGGAATCACCACGTCGTAGGTCTTGCCACCCTCTGTAGCCTTCAGCGTCCACGTCGTATTGCCTTCGGTGTGGCCGGGAGTAAGGTGCGCCGTCAGGACCACGTCGCCCAGCGTGACTCGATCCAGGTGGTGAAGGACCCTGTCGATCGGGTGCGGTTTCCCTCCTGGCCGCATCGCCTGTGTGGCGGGAACGTCCCGGTCCATGATCATCACCGTGGCGCCGGTCATTTCTTTGACCATGGCATCGCCCTCGCAATGGTCCACGTGCGCGTGGCTCGTCAGCAAAATTTTGATGTCCGTAAACTTGAACCCCAGTTTTTCTACCGAATCGCGAATCCACGGCACGTTGCTCTCATACGTGCTGTCGATCAGGATATTCCCCGCGGAAGTCGTTACCAGAAAAGAAGAATGCGTGTCCGTGCCCACGTAGTAGATGTTGCCGATCACTTTGTGCGGTGGAAACGGCTTGTCTTCGTTTCCCTGAGCCATCAGCAACGCCGGAACCAGTGTGGCCACCAGAAGCCCAAACGCCAAACCAATCGTTCGCATATCCCCTCCTTTTCTTCTTCCCCGCGCGAAAGTCTTGGCCGCGAACGTGTCCCAACAGGAGCAGCTTCGCGGCGATCGCAAAGCCATCAAGAGCTTTCGCGCGTCAACGAGCTCTTCGCGCGAAAGTCATGGTCATCAGGAGCTTTCGCGCGTCAACAAAGTCCGCCAAAGGCCGGCGAAGGATCTCTTTTGATTCGCTCCCACGCTGAGCCTCTTTACTCGTGCACTATAATAGATATACGTCTGCGTTGCGTGCTTGTAAGAAAGCGCGGGCGGCGTTGCGGCCTTGGCGATCGTCTCGAAAAAATTAACCCTCTTCAACCGAGCGAACTCCCAGCAGCTCTCATTTCGAATGCATGTTCCGCGAAGAGGCTACCGTCTCGCGCCGAAGGCGTCCATCCGATCAGTCCTCTGCGAAAAGGCTACCTACAGGATGCGCTTTTCGCAGGTAACAAAGCCGCCCCGAGCGAACATCGTGAGTCGAGAGATCTCCCCTTCCTCTATCCGGCTAACAAAGTCCATCGCAAGCGAGGCCCGCGTGTTGCCTTCCGGACGTTTTTGTGCGAGATCCGCCTTTGGTGTCCTGCCTGGAATCAGTCATTGTAAACAGGCTAACTATAATGAAATCAACACTTGCAGAGTGATGTAGCTAAGTCTACTGAAATGAACACTTACGCAAACCTGTCAAAGCGTAAGCCTCATAGAATGAACACTTACGCAAATAATGGGGGTGGGGCCCCCTCTGGGGGCGCGCAAAAGTCTACCCACAGGATGAGCTTTTGCGCGTTAACAAAGTCGGGGCAAAGCAACGCGGCGTTTTCCGCTGAACAACGCTCAGGCGGCCTCGAAGGTGATCAGCACAATTTCGGCCTGGGTGCCCACACGAAAGGGCGGGCCCCACGTGCCGGCGCCCCACGAAGTGAAGACGAGAAGGCTGCTGAGAGGATTCAGGCCATGGACGTAGCGACCATAGATTCGGGACGCGACCCACGTCCCGGGAGGGATTTGGCCTCCATGAGTATGGCCGCAGACCTGGAGCGAGATTCCCGCCTCCGCGGCGATGGCCAAGTTATGAGGAGCGTGCACAAGCAGGACACTGGGCCTTGCGGATTCGATACCGACGCTTCGCAGGACCGCGCGGAATTGCGCGGGGTGAGTGGTTTCGCGCCAGTGCACGCCGATGATTTGCAGGCCGTCGAGGTCGAGTTTCTCGTTGTTCAAGACGCGAACATGGGCGCCGGCGACCGCTCGCAGATATTTCTCGCGGTTGGTGAACTCCTCGTGATTGCCGGTTACGAAAAACGCGCCGAGCGGCACGGCGAGCGCCAGCCACGGTTGAGCCATAGCGTCGGCATCGACGCAGGTGCCGTCATACATATCTCCAGTGATAAAGACAACCTCGGGTTGAAGCTGATTCAGCTTTGCGACCATGCGCCGCAGGAAGCGGAAATTGTGGACGTGTCCCAGATGCAGGTCGCTCACGAGCGCGGCAACGCGCCCCTGCCAATGCGCCGGCAGGTTCGGCAATCTCGCCGTTATTCGATGTACGCGAACGCGCGCGGCATTCACCAGGCCGTACAACGCGACCACAAGGGCAGCGCCGAATAGTCCGTCGGCGATGAGATTTGACGGTATTTGCAGATTGGCCAGCCGGACCAGGCCAAGCACGATCCAGGAGGAGCAAGCCGCAAAAAGACAGAAGGACATGCACCCGATCCACACTGCGGCCGCGACGTAGAACGCTCGCACCAGCCCGTGGAAGGATCGCCATGCGAGTAATGAGGCGATCACAAAGCTGAAAGCGGCACACAGAAATACGATCCGCAAGATACTATGCGTCGCCGGCTGGAGCGAAGGATGGAACGCCATCCAGGTCTCGTAGAGGAACCAGTGCGCCAGAAACAAAATGGTCTGAATGGTGAGAAGGAGCTTCCAGATCCGTCGCGGCTGGAGGACAGAATCCTCAGAATCCAGATGCTCCGTTGCAGGCGGCTGCGACGGCAGGAGGGGAGGGGGCGGCATATGGCTCATAAAGAGTTAGAATAATCGCACTGGAGAGTAAAGCAATGGGTGTGGCGGGCGCGCAAAAGCGAATTGTGGAAGCGGTAAATCGCCTGGAGGACGTGGAGGTAGCTCCTCACCGCTACGGCGGGCTGGAGTTTCGCCTGGGCCGGAGAGAGTTGGGACACATCCACGGCGACCGTCTGGTGGATATTCCGTTTCCTAAAGCTGTGCGTGATGAAATCGTGGCCGCAGGAGAAGCAGAGCCACATCACATATTGCCGGACTCGGGGTGGGTGAGCCTGTTCCTGAGTAAAGATGAAGACGTGGAGACGGCCATTCGGCTGCTGAAGCGCTCTTTCCAGCTAGCGACGGCACGCCGGGCCGTCTAGCCCCGCTGAAATCTCGGTAAAGGAGCCCCGGCGCCAAGCCACTGGCCTGAAACGCGATTACTGTGGCTTCTTCTTATTCCCGAACAAGCCGCCAAGCGCCTGTCCGAGATCCTTCGTATTGGTTGGAACTGCGGACTTAGCGCCGTTCGCAACGCCGTTGCCGAGCCCGCCGGCGAGCCCACTGACAATCCCGGCCACGTCAGGAATAAATTGTGGATTCGAGGTGGTGCCCTGAATCTTGAAGGGAATGCCTCCGCTTGAAGCAACCTTCGCGAGGCCCGCTTGGGGCGATGAATTACTCTGGGAGCCCAGATGCGCCAGCATCTTGAAATCGAGTTTGTGATCGGCGGAGACCGTGCCGCTGCCCGTCATCGAGCCGATGGAAGTCACGACCAGGTTGAGGTTGTCGCTGCGAATGCCTTCAGGAGCGACGCGAACGTCGGAACTGAAAGTCTGGATCTCGGTATCGGCACTCTTGCTCACACCGGTAAAGGCAGCGAGCGCGGTCATCTTGGAGCCCAGGTCGAAGCCAGTCATCTTGGCGTTGGCCATATTGACCGGGCCCGTGATCACGAGCTTGTCGACCGGGCCGTTGATCGCGAGATTCGCGTTCAACGTGCCTGCTTTCAGCGAGGCACCGGAGGGAAGCATGACGCCTAAAGCGGGCAACACGGATTCCAGATCGGATGCCGGCATGTTTTGGCCGGCCAGCTTCATTTGCACCGAGGGGGTGCCTTCGTTACTGAAGGAGCCGGTGAGGCCGGCGGTAGCTTTGCCGATGTGCACATCACCGCGCTTCAATTGGCCGGTCTGAGGCTTCAACGCATAGGAAGTTTCGTAATCCACTTCGACGGGCTGCGTGGCGGGAGAGCCGCCGGCTACGACTTGCATGTGGGCGGCGACGACCTTGCCGCTCGAAGTCATCGTTTGCCCGTCTGAATTCAAGTTGCCGGTGAAATCCAAAAGACCGGCGAGGCCAGCGGATGGATCGATGAAACCCGTGGCCTTGAGATCGAGACTCTTTACCTCGAGACTCGCGTTCAACGGAGTTGCGGCGGCGTCCTGGGAGTTCAGTGGTCCGGCCTTGCCCGTGAGCTTTATGCTGCCATTACCGGGAGTATTGGCCGTGAGCTCGAAGGGGAACTGCGTCGTGTAGGAAAGATCGGACGCCTTGATGGCCACTTGTGAATAGGTGTGCGGCCTGGCATTGGCGCCGGTGTTGCCCACGACCAGAGTGCCATTTTTCAGAGAAAAAGTGCGCACCGAAAGATCGGACGTAGCGCTATTGCTGGATGCGGGTGCCGGGGCCGTCGCGCCGGCATTACTGGTTTGGCCCGGGGCAGCGCCTAATGTGGAGAAGTTCCAGTTGCCGGCCGGAGAGCGGAGGAGCGTTACACTCGGCTCATCGATGGTCAATCCCGTGACATGAATCGCGCGAGAAAAGATCAGAGGCAGCAACTCCAAATTCACGCTCAGCGATTTGGCCTTTAGAAAAGGCTCTTTGTTGAACGACGGATCGTCGGAAATGGAGATATTTTCAACCGAAACACCGCCGGAGAAAATCGACAGGCGGATATTTCCTATATCCACCTTCCGATTCAAGGCGCTATTCAGCGCAGATTCGATCTCAGGGCGGAATCGATTGGCGTCGATCACGAAGGGCAGGATAAGAGCCACAAGCAGCAGTGCTACAAGTAACGCTCCAACAACGTAGATTATTTTACGAGCCATGTTCAGCCTCCCGGCTCAGACAGCTACAGAATACAGGATGTACCTCCCTGGATGAGGCGTCGATACTTGCTTCCATGCATTGTTAGGCACCGTAGACCGAGAATACCGTACCACATACACAATGACCCTGATATTTTGTTGGCACCAACCCTTTGTTAGCCAAATGATCGGAGGTCATAGACTCAATGCCATTGCCAACAAGGCTCTCGCTCTCCCCCTGGATTTGCGGAGTCGCTTTACTGGTTTCGTACGGCTGCGGTTCCACCCAGAACAGCAGCAGTACGGGCAGCGCTGCAAACGGCGCCAGCCCAGCGAATACGGCCGAGCAGGCCGCAGCGCCAGAGCCGCTGCCTCCTATTGTAATCAAGGCTGGAACGACGATCACCGTTACGGTGGACCAGTCCGTCAGCTCCAAGGACAGCAATGAGGGAGACCGCGTGGAGGCGTCGGTGGCGGCACCCGTAGTGGTGGATGGGAAGGAAGTCATTCGGCCCGGGGCAAAGGTTTCCGGTGCTGTGACTGTGGCGAAATCGGCCGGCAGATTCAAAGGTAACGCCGAGCTGGGGATTACGCTGGCGTCCGTCGCAGTCGGTGGACACAGCTATACGATCCATAGCAGCACATACGATGAAGCCAGCAAAGGCCGAGGCAAGCGTACGGCCATCGGCGCAGGTGTGGGAGCCGGGGCTGGGGCACTGATCGGAGCGCTTGCCGGAGGCGGCAAGGGCGCGGCCATTGGGGCCGGCGCAGGCGGCGGAGCGGGCGTAGCCGGGGCTGCATTGACCGGCGATCGGGATATCACCATTGCACCCGAGACCAAGCTTGATTTCAAACTGGTGAGGGCGCTGGAGATTCAGCAAAAATAAGGTCACGCTTCAGGGCTTTTTCAGAGACAGCCACTCACCGCGAGGACTGCCTGTCGCAAGTTCTTCTTCGGCGGTGAGTGCTAGCGACGCGGGTTTCCAAACCGTTCCGACACAGCCTCCAGCGTCGCCTCGTCTAGCGCGCGCCCCCGGCGTCAGCCGAGGTATCGGTGGCGAAGCCGGCCGGGCGTGGGCGATATCCGTTTCGCGTACGGATGTGAAAATTCTTCGATTTTTCACCCACCAGCTTCACGGTAATGGAGCGCCAGCCGCGATTCGGATTCGGCTGAGGATAGTAGCTCAGCGAATAAAGGTGCGCGAGGTCTTCCCGGACCGAGGCAAAAGCCTGCTCCTGCTCCTTCCAGTTTTTTGCAAAGTAAGCCTGGCCCCCGGTGCTCGCGCTCATGCGCTCGAATACGGCCGTATTGAGGGGATCCTGCTTGGCTTCCCGAGTACTGATCATATAGATGGGGATGCCCTCCGACTGCGCTAACTCTCCCACGCCTTCCGGGGGGACCATGCTGGCATTGTCCGGCCCATTGGAGAAAACCACGACCACCTTGCGGCCGGTGTACTTGCTGGCGTCCCTCAAAACGAGCAACAAAGCGTTATAGAGGGCGGCATCAGCTCCGGCGACGGTGGAGCGCACGCCATGCAAAACCTGCGACCGATCCGCCGTCAGCAAAGCATCGCGGGAAACATCGCGACTGTAGGAATAGAAGGCGACCTTCTCGGCGTTGTCGAGCGTCCGAACGAAATCAGAGATGGCATCCTGCGCGAAAACAAAGCCGCGGTACATATAGTTGCTGGTGTCAAAAAGGATAAAGACATTCGCGCCTGAAATGGGCCCAACTGCCGGCGTCGCAGCGGCCGACCCTGGACGGGGCTGAGGGGAATCGAGGAGCATCTGGGGCCCCTGGTTACCCTCTTCAAAGGTAGCCATTTTCTGCTGAATGGTATCTTCGACGATCTGGAAATCCGAGGGGCGCAAGCCCGTCACATAATTGCCTTTTCGATCGATGACAGCCACATTCAACTGCACCATATCGACGTTGACGCGAAAGACCGTATCGCTATCCGCGTCGGGGGGCGGCGGGGGCGGAGCATTCTCCTGCGTGTATACCTTAGCAGTGATACCCAAGAGCAAGGATACAGCGACCGATGCAATGACCGCGTTTACTCTCGACATTATTCCCTCCGACTGCGCCTACGGGCTGGCCTGGCGACCTTGAAATCAGTACCGCTGAGCTGCTAGAGACCGGAAGCAATCGCGCTCTTAGGAAGCGGCGCAACCTTTCCCTGGCGAAATTCTTCTCCCGTTTCCCGCATCGCGCGCAGGACCGCGGGCCAATCTTCAAAATGCGAAGCAAAAATCTTCTCGATCATTCGATGCGTCAAATCCGGGACCAGGCGATTGAGCATCACGGGGGCAAACCCCAGTTCGTCTGTGAGTCGCGCCCAATATAGATTGTTCGACTCCCAGGATTCGGCCAAAAGCCGGCTGGAGTATCCCATGATGGCGGGAAATGGTTTCACGTTCAGAAGTTCCCGGGAGTAGGTTTGCGCGAGGGCCGGATGGGGAGCCCCGAAATCCTGCGCAAGCCGCTCGGGACTGGTTTCATTAGGAAAGCGTGCGGTCAGGGAGTCGAGCTCTTTCCCCGCCGCCCGCCAGTAAGTGTCATCGTGAGGAAAGCGCCTGCGGAACTCCGCGGTAAGATAAAAAGTCTCGGCAGGCGTAACCTGGGCGAGAGCACCGCGGGAATCACCAGCGCGCAGCGCGCTGGCGACCAACTCCTGTTTTTGGGGCAACGTGCGATCGGAGAGTATGTCCAAGACCCGCTGGCGCAAGTCTGCATTATCGGCTGCGGAGGCGAAGAGCTCTTCACCGGTGCGCTGGTAAAGCGTTACGGCATGCAACTCGTTTGGAGTGACTCGCCACCAACGCGGAAGGATAGCGCCGGTCAGGAGACTGGGGACGAGGTCTTCCCACACGAGAGCCTGAACATTTTCCGGGACGATAAAATCCTGTTCGGCCTGAGCCAGCACATAAGGCAGATCCGCGAGAGAGCCCACCAGGTGAGCTCCGCCTCCCGCGGCCCATCCGCGGCCAAATAACAGGGGCGTATGCCATGCCTGGTTCGTAGATACCACGCTCACCCCGGCGAAATCATGGAAGCGCACGAAGAGGGGATTGTTGTGAAGCATCTGAGCCCCGGGCGGCTCATAGTAGGCATAATTCAATCCCACCAAAGTGTCTCTTAGGAATGGAGCGAGCTGCCCACGAGCATCGACCACTTCCTGCGGCGAGTGCGGGGACTGAATGATCTGGATAAGGTCTCTGCCGGTCTTCAGCTCGGCCTGGCGATTATCGTAGAGGCCGCCTGCCCAGGCCGTTCTTTCGCGATTGGTAAAGATCGGCCGCGGCATTTCGAATTCTCGAAGTTCGCCGGCGAGGGGAATCACGGTCTCCGCCGTTGCTTTCTTCTCCGACAAGCGCTTCAAGCCGTCCGCCAGCGAAAACAAGGTGTCGAGAGAAGCCAGGCGCTGCGATTCCATGACTGCGCGCATCCGATTGGCGAGGAGCTGGCGCACCTGCCTGCCGTCGGCGCTGGATTGCTCGGGCCCGGCAAGCATGGAGATGAGTTCATTTTGCGAAACAGTTGTTACGCCGGTTGCGTCGCGAAGGACCCCCGTGAGCGAGGTACGCCCCGCGTCGAAGATCTGCGTAGAGACAGCGGCATGAGCGAACGGATCGAGCAAGGCCTGCCAGGACTCATTAAGACTTGCGCTGGGAATTTGTCCCTGGCGCGCCAGTATTTCCCAGAGGCCAATCGTCGCCTGGAGGGTTCCAATGGCATTCGCTCGAGCGGTGCGGTCGGCGAGACGGTCGATGGCGTCGGCAATGGTGAAAAATCGGGCGATGGATTGATCGTTGAGCTCGTGGAACTCAGAGAAAATCAGATATTGGTCGTTGAATTTCGCGAAATTATCAGCCAGTAAACGGACGGTTTGCGGACTGAGCCGATTGCCTCGAGGCCGCGTGCGATCGACCTCCGATATCAACAAGAAGATTTGCAACGGACCATCGCTGATCGAACGCGAGAGCCCAAACATGCCCTCGACGAGCTGCTCGGAATTGTTCCAACTCCGGGCCTTGCGCGCCCATTCGGAAGCCGTTTTGGAAGTGGCCTTTCGGCGCATGATGTCTTTCCAGACTTGCAGGTTACCGGGGACGAGCGGTTCGTCCTTGGATTCGAGCTGAAGCCGGGTGACGAGCAGTGAAAGTCCCGGATTCGGACGAAAGACGAGAAACCTAGCAGGACCCGGGTGAGGATCGGAACCCCGAAGCGCCTGATAAAAACGCGGTAGCCTGCGAGGGTCTACAAAATAGGCCACCTGACTTGGCTTGGCCCGCGAAAGTGTATCGAAATAGGCCGCCAGCCAGCCCTCATCCCTGGTCCACAGCTTGGTTACGAATTCCTCAGGCGAGTCGGGGGATGCGCCCACCAACTGCTTCCAGGCGGGTTCGGCGGCCGTGCCGCCGGGAACTACAACGCGGCCTGAACGGATGGAAAGTTCGCTGCCGTAGAAATCCAGCAAGGCGGCAAAGGGCGTGAGCTTGGGCAATCCCGGCGACCGATGGAGAAACTCGCGCGTTTCGGCGTCCATGCGGGCCAGAGCCCAGTAGAGACGAGCCTCCATAGCGTCGCCCAGAAGCGAGCTGAGGAAGTCGCCATTTTCGCCGTTCTTATCACTCAGCTTCCAATCTTCGGGTTTGAAGATTACCGGGACGGGCGTAGAGGCGTAGGAGTAGATAAATGGTTTGCCCTCGCGGAGCGCCTGTTCGAGATCAGCAGTAGGGAAGCCCGAGTCATTGGTGATGAATGCACGCTCGGGCTCAGCGGTCTCCAGTTCCGTATTGGGTCCGCAGCCCTGTTTCAGGCGATATCCGATGATGGCGAGCAGAGGGTCCGCTTCCCGACAGTTTGTGACGCGCAGGACCTGTTCGCTTCCCGCGAGCGTCTGCAACTCCTTGGCCTGTTGCAGATATCTTTTCACGAGGATGAGGTACTCGGTCTGCTTGGGATCTTTATCCGGGGCACCCTTATAGCCATTGATCAGGATGTTGCGGGCCACCAACGGCAGCACTTCGTCTGGTCCGATCTGCTGGCTGATCGCCGCCATGCGCAGGAAGGGCCTAAGAGGGCCGGGAATGACAACGGTTGCTTCGCTGCCAGCCCGAGCGGGCTGAACGGACGATGACGTTTGTGCTGGTGGAGAATCCGCCGCGATCAAGACGCCAGCGGATAGGCAGACGCACACGCTTAAGAGAACCTTCTGAAGAAAAGCAGGTCGGTCAACCAAGACTCGCATGACCACAGCCCTCCGGGTCAGCGGGGCAGCTGTTGAAAAGATCTCGCCGACAGGCGGAGGAGAGCAATTCGTCGGCCACCCTTTCCAAATACCCAATCCGATTAAAAGAACAAATGGACCTTAGACCTGCTGCTCGGATTGGGCCTGGTAGCTGTTGATCTACCTCCGCGGGCCGCGCGGCGCCCGTTGTGGTTGCAAAGATTAGATCAACTTGGGGATTGGGTCAATCCGGGCGAACCCTTATCGGCGAGGTGTCACGGGGTGTGGATGGCCGCGCGGCCAATAGTGCCGCAGGCCGCAGTCTGCATATCGATATTTAACGGCTGTACTAGTTGATCGAGGGGCCTGTCCCAAAAGGGACACCCAGTAGAACAGAACGAGTGGTACAACAGCGAAATCCAACGACCCCCTGGAGGCAGCGGCGGTGAGTGAGACACCAAGGCTGCTTCCTTATTTCGTTTACCCGGAACCTTACCAGCACCGATCCGTTCTTCGGCTGCCCGGGATTCACGCGTAAGCCAAAACTACCGATCCGCTTAGAATCAGCAATCCTCCCAGCCAGTGATGCCAGGTGAGGCGCTCCCGCAAGAAAATCGCCGCCAGGGCGATCGCCACAACGACACTTAATTTATCTACCGGCGCGACTTGCGAAGCTTCTCCAAGCTGCAAAGCCCGAAAGTAGCAAAGCCAGGACAGTCCTGTGGCGAGACCGGACAGGATGAGGAAGAGCCAAGTACGATTTTCTATACTTGCGATGGGCTCGTGACGAGTGGCGAGCGCCACCGACCACGCGAATACCAGGATGACGATCGTGCGAATAGCCGTCGCGAGGTTGGAGGAAATATTCTCAACGCCAACTTTTGCAAGGATTGCCGTTATGCCCGCAAAAAAGGCCGAGAGCAGCGCCCAGAAAAACCAATTCATAGAAGAACCTCTCTGACGCGCTCAGAATTGTCAGGTACAGGCGCCAGCACCGACGCAGTAAACAGTTGAGCAGGGCAGAAGGAATGGCGGAGAGGGTGGGATTTGAACATCACCGATTGATTCTACGTAAGTTATTGATTTTTCGATAGGCGAGAAGGGCCAAAAGGCTCAGATAAGGATGGATCTCTGTACAATTTCCGTACAATTTTATCTTCGCTTTGTATTCGCCTTGACCGTGTGGAACATTACTGGAGGAGAGTGTGAGACTCTCCGCCAGTTCGAGGCTTCGGGTCCTTGAAGGATCGAGACGCGGGCTGACCTCGACTCGAATCGAAAGGAAGTCCCACATTCCGATAATCCCGTTTATCAGGAGTTGACCCATGTTGGAGATGTCGGAGCCGAGCCAGCATTAACTTAGTTCTTTAGACGCCTAAGGTTGTGGACACCGTTGTAGATGTCCGGAGGCGATGGCATGATTCCTAATTGAGGGCCTGCTGTGCGACTGAAATCCATGGTAGCTTCTGCTGCAGGTTTGTATCTGTTGGTGTTCTTCCCGACAATACTTGCTGCGCTTCAGAATGAGGCATGTATCATACTGGCGGCCTGCGGCGCGAAATCTCAGCAACATATCCGGGATCGAAGCTCGTCAACTTGTCGGACCTTGAGAAGGATGACAGAGGGTTCTTAACGAAGGATTACGTCCCACTCGTACGTCCGAAGGTCGTCGTCACTCAACGATAAAAACTCCTGTGCTAACCCTTTTCTAGATATCGGAAATTTCTCCCAACGACCGACGTGGATTACGTCCGTAGCAAAACCTGCATCCCGAAATATAGAAAGCATCTCTGAATACCGGAGTCGGTTCGTATAGAATCCTGAGTTAGCCAGCAGAGGCGATTCCCATGTCTGACTGCTGAAACGCATATCGTTGGCACCACCGCCAATCAAATCACGCATGCTAACACTATGCGAGCCAGCACCGTTGGGTCTCTGAATCCGGCGCAATTCTCTTATGATAGGAGAGAAATCCGCTCGGCGCACCTGCTGCAAAGTTGAATGGGAAAAAACGAAGTCCACTGAATTAGAGGGAATTTGTCGCAGAGAAGCTAGACCACTCGTGAAGTATGTTGCTGAACAAAGGGACAGTAGTTGCTCCATGCTCGCAACCTGTGACAAATCACCGATTGGAAAACCCTGCTCACTCAGGTAAGCCGCCAATTTTCGATAGGGTGCTAAGTCGGACGCTGCGAACGGCACGACGTCTACGAGAAACGTTTGCGATGCGCCTAAAGCAGTCGCAATAACTGCTGAGGATAGCGAATCTCCGGGTCCAAGTTCTAGACAAGTAAACCCTGTTGGTCGATGTGGTGAGAATCCAGCCCACTTAAAATGCCTATCGAAGACAGTGAAGGCATATTCAGGCTGTTCCATCGAACCAAGGTTAAAGAAACCTATCTTTTTCCAAGTGCGATAACTCACAGGCATTCTGGACAGAACGACTTTGGCAGCGATATTCGCTTGCCAAGGAAGGTGATGGCTGATGGGCATAGGGCCCTCGCTGTATTGAATATTGAGTTCACGTGCAGCTTACGCTTAACGACCCAGCGAGCAAGACGTGAGAGACTGTATTTCGGTACGGCAATCTACGTACGCAGGCGTAAGCAAGTCACTTGAGACTCGCCGTCTGCACAGGATCTCCGCACCATCCCGACGGAGAGCGGATTCAGGCGGGTAGTAGTAGCCCTTGCGGGAGTGAAGGCAAAACCTGTAGGGTTTTTGCTGCAGGGCCCCTCCAAAATCCTAGACTGTTGACAATTGTGTTTCAGGGCGCATACACCTCCGCTCCCCCCAACTTACACTCAGATTCTAAAGAGCTTAACCTTTTGTCCAACTGCCTTTGACACGTTCGCCTGATTCTCGCCATCCTGCCGCAAATGCTCAACTGTTGCCATGCGCATGGCTCTCAAGTGTTGCCCCCAAGCGATTTCCGGCCGCAAACAATTTCACTAAGGACGTGGTGATCATTCGCATATGAACTACCAATATCTGTTTACGGTTTTCACTCCAACGTACAATCGGGCGTCCACACTGCCGCGAGTTTACGAAAGCCTGAAACCCCAAACCTTCCGCGATTTCGAGTGGCTCATCGTGGATGATGGATCGCGCGACAATACGCGAGACCTCGTGCAAGCGTGGCAGGCCGAAGCCAATTTCCCGATCCGTTACATCCACCAGCCGAATCAAGGGAAGCCTACTGCCTTCAATCGCGGGGTGCAGGAAGCAAAGGGCGAGCTATTTCTCACGCTCGATTCTGACGACAACTGCGTACCGGAAGCGCTGGAGCGCCTCAAGTACTACTGGGACGCCATACCGGAGAGCGAGAAGCCCAACTTTTCCGCCGTTACTGCACTATGCAGGAGCCAGGATGGAGAGATCGAGGGCGACAAATTTGCCCGTGACATTCTGGACTCGGATTCGGTGGAGATGTTTATGAAGTACAGGCCTCGCGGGGAGAAATGGGGTTTCCAGCGAACGGACGTACTGCGGCAATTCCCCTTTCCAGTGACGCCCGGCGAAAACTTCGTGCCTGAAAGCGTGGTTTGGCTTGCCCTATCACGCCGCTATAAGACTCGCTTCGTCAATGAAGCGCTGAGGATTTATCACATTCGTGACGGTGCCCAGGATCATCTTTCCTCTCTCAATGCCAAAGTGCTCTGGGGAAGAGCGTTCTTTTATCGGCAGGTGCTGAACGATTTTGTGGACTGGCTGCTCAAAGCGCCCGCGACTTTATTTCGTTGCGCGATCAATTTCAGTCGGTATTCGTTTGGCTTGGGTAGAGGGCCGCTAGCGCAATTGAAGGAACTCAAGAACTTTCGCTCCAGAGCGCTGCTGGGCGGCTCACTCCCAATCGGATATCTCTTATATCTTCGAGACCGCAGAGCGCTCCGCAATACGTAAGCCGGAGCGCCCTCACAGAGCCACCTCCTGATAAGTCCTCTTATCGGAATGTGGGAAACACCTCGAAATAATAGTCGCATAACGAAAGCTAACGCCGAAGTGTAACTAGAAGCATAACGGGAGTAGAAGGATCAAACTTACGTTGAGGACCATCGAAAGCTATTGGTATGACCGCCCATTAGCGAAACGCTGTTGAATTGGCGTGCCCAAGGACATGTTGCAAAATAGGACAAACCGAATTTTTAGTTGTCCTGATCGTGCAGTTCGAACCAGCAGCCCCAAATCCGATCCGATAAGTAATCCCACTAAAGTGCAGTTTCTTCGCCCGCGCAGCGATTAGCGGCGAAAACATGGCAAACGCCTGGCGAAGCAGAGGGTACTTTTATCGTACAATTTTTGTACAATTTCAAACTATCTGCCCCTAAGTCATTGATAATAAAGGATGATTTTGGCGGAGAGGGTGGGATTTGAACCCACGAGCCCGGTTTTGCCAGGCTACCCGCTTTCGAGGCGGGCTCTTTCAACCGCTCAGACACCTCTCCTCCGGGTGAAGTTTAACGGAGGCCCAGTTTTTCGGCAATCCGCCGGGGTTATCTACGGGCGGCAAAAAACGTCTGCATGGCCATGGCGCATTCTTCGGCCATGACGCCGGCCCGAATTTCCACGCGATGGTTGAGCGCGGGATGGCTGAGGATTTGAAAATAAGTATGCACAGCGCCGCCTTTGGGATCGGCGCAACCGTAAATGAGGCGCCCAATCCGCGCCTGGATCATGGCTCCGGCGCACATCGGGCACGGCTCGACGGTGACGTAAACAGAGGAGCCATTCAAACGGTAATTTCCGAGGTTTTTCGCGGCGTCGCGCAAAGCCACGATTTCGGCATGCGCGCTTGGATCACAAGACGAGATCGTGCAGTTTCCAGCGCGCGACAAGAGACGGTCTTCAAGAACGACAACACACCCGACGGGCACTTCACCCCTTTCCGCCGCGGCGCGGGCCTCCACGAGGGCGAGTTGCATGTAGGCGACGTCGTCCATCGGGGTTGGCAAATCACTCCGCGCGGGGAACCGCGGGAACAAGAAATTCGACCGCGCTGACGTCGCGGAAGCGATCGCCATGACGGGCGTGCTGTTCGTAACGTCCCACGATGCGCCAACCGGTGGCCTGGCACAGTCGCAAGCTTTCTTCGTTTTCGGACAGCACATGCCCGATCAGCTTGCGATATCCGAGCCTGGCAGCCTCTGTTTGCGCCACACGCATCAGCTGACGCCCAATGCCATAGCTGCGGAAAGAGCGCCGCACAAAAACGACCACCTCGCCGATCTCCTGGGACTGAACTCTTTGCGCGGACGGCTCAATCGAAACGAGGCCGCAGACCCAGTTGCGCACTTCGGCCACGAGCAGAGGACGCCGGGGATCCTTTTCGGCGGCGGCGATCAACTGTTTTTGTTCGTCGATCGAACGGAGCGTGCTTTCGAAGGTGGCGAGGCCATCCTCAACAGCGTCGTTAAAGATTTCACGAAGGGCGGGCGCGTCATCGCCGCGCGCGGGCCGAATGGTCAGACGAGGACGCTGTTCCGCGGTAGCCATCGCATGATTTTAGCATTCGGACCGCACGAATGGAGATTTCGATTGATGCGAAAACAGGTTAGATGCCGAGCACGCTTGCCGGGGGCGTCCGAGGCGCGCTTAGGCGCTTCTGCCAAGGCTTTTGGAGCCGCGTGTCTTGACAAACCAGTGCCGGAGCCACAAACTGATGCGCTTATGAGAGAGATACTTCGCCGCATGTTCATGGTGGATTTCTGGAAGGGATTGTCGCTTACCTTCCGCTCGCAAAATCCGAAGTATATTTATACCGAGCAGTATCCGCTGGAGCGGCCCATGATCGCCGAGCGCTATCGGGGCGCCCCGCGGCTCAACATCAATCCGGAAACGGGCGAAACACTGTGCATCGCGTGCAATCTTTGCGCGCTGGCATGCCCCGAAAATCTGATTGTGGTTGGCTGGCAACGCGACGACGCGACGCGGCGGAAGGTTTTGACGACATTTACATACGATACTTCACGCTGCATGTTTTGCGGGCTTTGCGAGGATGCCTGCCCCACCGATTGCCTGGAGCTGACACAGGATTTTGAGATGGCCACGTACACGCGCGAGGGAGCGATCTGGGATCGACATCGCCTGGAGGAAGGACCCACTCCGGCGAGGTACGTCCGGTAGTGTGGATCGATAGAATCGTCGCGCAAGGCATCCCACTTGGCTTCTAGCTTCAAGTATGGAGCTCCGTAAAGATCCGATCACCCGCAGTTGGGTACGTGTGGGACATCGTGAAGATCTCCCCATGCCTGCGCAGGGTTGTCCGCTTTGTCCCGGCCAGGCCCAAGCCCCAAAACCGCTGTTGGAGCTGCCGGCGGCTGGCCCCGTTCAGGTCCGCGTGATTCCTCACTTTCACCCGCTTTACCGCATCGAAGGCGAACCGGGCCGAATGCCCGATGGAATTTACGATCGCATGCGGCCGGTAGGAGCGCACGAGATCATCGTTGAGTCGCCGGATCACTATCTGACTCTGGCACGCATGAGCGATGAACAGATCGAGCGGGTGCTGGAGGCCTACGCACAGCGCATTGTGGATTTGAAGCGAGACTCGCGATTCAAATACGTAACTGTATTCGAGAACCGAGGCACACTGTCCGGTGGGGAATGGGAACATCCCTATTCGCAGGTTACGGCGACGATGTTTGTGCCTCGACGCGTGCTTTATGAGCTGCGCTCGGCGATGGCATGGTTTGAAGAGAAGGAGAGATGTGTTTTTTGCGACATCCTGCGCCAAGAGGAAAAACAGGGCAAGCGAATCGTGGATTCGCAGGGCGACTCCGTTGCTTTTTGCCCTTATGCGTCGCGCGTGCCTTTTGAAGTGTGGGTGATGTCGCGCAAGCACAGTCATTTATTCGAGCAGGCGAAACCCGGCTCAAACATGAGGCATCTGGCGGCCCTGCTGGGCCGCGTGCTGCGGCGCCTGACACAGGTCTCCGGGTCGTATCATATGGTCCTGCACACGGCGCCCAATACCATCCACCCCAAGGGTGAGCTTGCATCCTATTGGGGCACTCTGGCCGAGGACTTCCATTGGCATATTGAGATCCTTCCCATCGTCGAGCAGCGGAGCAAGTCCTATAGCATCAAGGAAGTGTATTTCAATGCGCTCTTGCCCGAGCAGGCCGCCGAACGGCTTCGTCAGCTCGATCCAAACGCATGAGTGAGCGCCAGCATGGCGGCATAATCGTCCGCCTGTTGGCGCTGCTCGTTCTTTGCGGGCTTGCAGGGGTGATCTACCTGGCACGCTATCCCTTGTTGCGGGAAGCGGCGAGATTTTGGATCGTTCAAGACCGCATCGAACATGCCGACGCCATTATCGTGATCGGAGACGACGATTTTGCAGGGGATCGTGCTTCGGAGGCGGCGGCACTCTTTCGCGGGGGATGGGCTCCCCAGATTGTGGCAAGCGGGCGGATGCTGCGGCCCTATGTCTCCATCGCTGATTTTATCTCGCGAGATCTGGAGATGCGGGGAGTGCCTGCGGGTGCGATCAGGCGCTTTGCGCAGAAGGCGGAGGATACGCGAGAGGAAGCGGAGGCTTTGAAGGTGCTTGTGGCTCAGGAGGGCTGGCACCGGATTCTTGTGGTGACGTCGAGTTATCACACGCGTCGCGCCCGATACATCTTCCGAAAAGTGATGCCGAGCAGCGTCAACGTGGATGTGGTCGGCGCTTCCGACCCGCAATTTGACTCCCCGACATGGTGGGAATCGAGACAAGCGCGGAAGACATTTTTCCTGGAGACTGTAGGGTACATCGTCGCCGTATGGGAGCTACGGCACGAGAGCTCGGGCCCCTCCGCAAGAGGAGATATCCCGGGCGTATTCGGGCCTTCTGTTGACTGCCAGGTCACCTAAGTCGGCGAATATCAAGCACTTTTCGGTTTACATAGGTAAAATCCTGTACTATAGTCGCCACCCCGGCTGAGAAGTGCAAATCCATGGTGACCGTGTTTAATCACCCGTAAGGAGGCGCTTATGTGGCGAAAGCAGGATGAGCCCAAAGCCCCTTCCCCATCAGCACAAAGATCAGCTACACCTGCGGCTACCGCGCCGCAGAGCCCCGCAGAGAGCCGGATACCGCATGCAACAGGGGTGGCGCTCAGCTCACCTCCGGCAGGCCATCTCACCCGATTGCTTGTGGTCAAAGGTGAAATTACCGGCCACGAGGATCTTTTCATCGATGGCGAGGTCCACGGCAAGATTCGACTCGAGGGAGCCAAGTTAACCATTGGCCCCGATGGTCACGTGATGGCCGAGATCGAAGCGCGCGAAGTGGTGGTGCGCGGAGAATTCAAGGGAAATATCAAGGGGCCGGAACGAGTGCAAATCGCCGCGAGCGGCCGTGCGACCGGCGAGATTAGCGCGCGTTTGATTTCCATTGAAGAAGGCGCCGAGGTACACCTCAAGGTGAACCTCGAGAAGCAAGAGAGTCCTCGTCCCGCGGCGCAGCTGGCGATCACCTCGAGGCCCGAAAGTTACGCTCCCGTTTTGGCGACGGAAGCGGTTTCCGAGGTGAGCCGATGAGTTTTATTAGCAAGCTTCGGCCGGTAACCGCAGTCGCGAGCCCTACCCCACAACCTGTGCGTCCGGCCTACACCCGCAGTCTGCGGACTCCAGCGGCGCCGCTGCATGCCCCGACCGGCACTTCAGGGCAGACACCGGAATCGGGCCCGGGGCGATTCTCGAATGGATTGAAGGAATTCCTGTGGCAGATCGAAGACATTGGCAGAGGGAATCTGCTCGATCTGGGCGCGGTCTCACAGGCCACAGTCACGTACTTCATCGAGCGCAATTTCAAGGTATACACGGAAGACCTGCTGGCTGCCTGGGGAGCATTTCTCGATCACGAGGCGGCGGCAGCCCGGTCTGCCCCTGCCGGCGCTCAGCAAGCCGACGCATCACCAGGTGCGCGAGCCGACCGCTTCTTCGCTTCCAATCTTCGCTACCCCGCCGACAGCTTCGATGCTGTCTTGCTCTGGGACGTCCTTGATTACATGGACAAGGAGGCGGTGCAGCGATTTTTGCCAAAGATTTCGTCGCTGATACGAGAGGGCGGAGCGCTCCTGGCGATTTTTCACACACGTCCCCCGCAGCAGTTCCAACGCTACCGGGTGCTCGATAAGCACAACCTCGAGCTCGTGCCGGCGCCGGCACTGGTTCCGTCGCAGCACCTTTACCAGAACCGGGAGATCCAGGAGCTTTTCGAGAGGTTCCGGACGTCAAAAACCTTCGTGGGACGCGATCAATTGCGCGAAGGAGTTTTCGTAAAATAATCGCTTGTTGCGTTCCGCGGCAAACAGCGCTACAAAGAAATCAGGCTCTAGAGCAGGAGGAGCAATGAATCCACCGGCTTTAGAACATAGCAAGATTAAACGAGCACCGCTGCCGCGGTGCTGAAGCCGGCGGCCTCGATGAGGTCGTCGAGCACAAAAAAAAGCAAAGCGACGGGAGCCGCCAGGCTCCCGTCGCCATTTGCATCCCGGATTTCAGTGTTACAGGACCTGCAAATTCGGCTAAAGCAAGAAATCAAGAGGCTAGCCGACGTACTTCCAGCTCCAAAGCGAGCGGATGAGATCCTGCTGAAAGGCAATAATGCTGGATTGCCAGAGGAGTCCCATCAGCATTGCGGCCAAGACTACCAACGAGAGGGCGAGCGTAAGGGCTAATTGAGATTCCGATACTGGAGCCTTAAGGTGTCCCGGAAATTTCACGTATGGTTCTCCTCCCCACTACTCATAAAGATGGCAATTTCGTGACCAACGGCCAATAAATCTACGGCAGCGCTAAATCCATGAATACAAGTCCTTTAGGTATAGCGTTTGCCGGTTCGATCATCAGCATCCGCAAAAAAGTGCCGTTTGTCCTAAGTTATAAGAAAGCGTTTTCCACCCGTTAGGTGTCGCTCAACAGGCTCAACACCGTTTGATTCCATCCCTGGTCGCCAGGGGTGCTCGTTTTTAGTGCGTTTGGTAGTTTTGCCAAGAGGCTTTCATCGAACTTATTGCCGCTAAGGGGCAGCGCAATCGCCTGATCGCTCGCGCCAAGCAGCGAGGCATCCTCGACCGACGAGCCTATTCCTACGGACCGGATACGAGAGCGCAGAACCTGCCGATAGAGCCGCATCAGATAGCGAACCGCCTTGCCCTCGTCATTACCAGAGGAGAGCTCCCAAAAGGGTTCGCCTCGTCGAGCCTGCCAATTGTGTTGCGCGGCTATTTTTTCAAAGGAACGGGCGCTGGGGCCGGCATTGCCGGCGAAGAAGAATCGCTCGCTGAACTCGCGGTCGCGAGATCTCTCGGCATCTCGCAGAGTCATTCCGGTATTGCCGGCAATGTCGCGAGCGCTCATCTCGGCATACCGGACAACGTTCGCTTTCGCCTTTCCGGCAATCTCCTCGACGGCCTCGGTGACGTCCTGATACGAACGTCCGAACGAAACGCATAAGTATCGGGCGACACGTTCGGCGCCATCGAGGCGCAAAGAAAAGTAGCCATCGGGAATGAAGAGGCCGCCTCCGCCCTCGGTAATGAAAGGATGAGCGTGCCCGATTTTCTTTCGGAGGGGCTCGATCTCGGCGCGAGTGTCGTGCGTGGCGAGCACAAAAGGAATCTTGCGCCTCTCGATCTCAAGAAGCGCTTCCCATGCAGGGCTAGCGGGATTCGTTGAGGAGGCGAGCAGTCTTGATGCAGTGAAAATGGCAACCCGGGGCGCTAGCATGGCGGCAACGGAGTTTAACGCGCTGTAGAAACAACCGCTTGAAAAAAAGATGGCGGCGAGAAGATCTCGCCGCCATCACTCCTGTACTTCTTGGATTTAGAAGTTCAGCTTCCCGCGTTAGCGGCCGTCGCCGGCACGTTCTTGGGCATGCTGATGTATCCCGAGATCTTGTCCTTGGAGACAGAGTTGACCACAAACTCATCGGCTTGATGCGTGCCACGAGGATAGAAGACCACGGGTTCGTTAACCGTGCGATCTTTCTTCTCGGTGCGAACATCATCGACCGTCAAAGCAACCGTATACTTGTTCTTTTTGGTATCAACCGAGCGGAGTTCGACGGTCAGGTTGCCGATCTTCTGGGGTTTGTTTTTGCCGGTGACGTTGAACTCGACATAATCGCGCTCGCCCATGCGGCGGAGCGTGTCGATTTCCTCATGGTTACGCGCGATCAGAGTGCCGAGCTCGCTGCGGGCCATTTTCACGTCATTCTTCGTATTTTCGAGATCCGACTTGACGTTGTTGACGGTGCCATTCACCGCGGTCAGGTCGTCGGAGCTGGCTTTGGTGGCGAGCTGACTCTTTACGTCGGTATCCATCTGAGCCAGTTTTTGCGCGTCTTCCTCGCGAATCTTAGCCTCTTCGTCACGAGCCTTCTTGAGATCGCCCTGGGTAACGCGCAATCTCTTCTCCACGACTCCAAGGTCGCTCTGAAGTTCGGTGCTGGTAGCATTCGCTTGCGTCAGCTTCTGTTCGAACGCGGCGATCTGCTGAGTGCTGGTTTGTTCCGCCGTCTTCAACTGACCGCCGAAGGCCTGCTGCGCCTGCTGCAGCTCGGTCGAGTTGTGCCAGGCCAAGCCCAGGCCGGCGATCGAAACGATGGCCAGAATCACGATGGCCGCCGTCACCCAACCTGGTGTGCCGTGAACTTCTTCTACGACTACTTGATCCGAATTATCGATCATATATTCTCTCCCCTAATCCTCTTGCCTCACCCTGGGTCTGTGCCCACATTAGGAATAAGCACGTGGAGCGCCAAGATGAGAGGGTCTCCAGGCGCGAACCCAGTTATGGCCTACCCTTAGAAAACTTAGGGATTTGTGGCGATTGTCGGCCGACGAGCCGCAGCAGAGGGGGGTACTAATACCAGAAATCTTTACGTGATCTCGTAGTTTTCACTTTGTTTTCGTGCGCCGGAGGCCTGTCCCCCTTTGAAGCATTTACCCTAGGGGACAGCTGGGCCACCTGTACCTTGGAGCAACCCCCGGCGCCGAAGCTCAGCGGCGAGTAAGGCTGGATCTTCGAATCGAATGGCGTCCAGCCCCAGGCGGCGAGCCGCGTCGACGAACTCCTGGATGTCGTCGATATACAAGGCTTCGTGAGCGGGGACGCCTAAAGAGTCCAAGGCAGCCTGATAGATAGCCGGAGATGGCTTGCTCGCCCCTACGCCGCAGGAATAGATACGGGTAGGGAAGTAGCGTCCGAAGGTGAAACTCCGCTCCAGACATTCAACGTGAATGGGGTCGGTATTCGAAAGGAGAGCAAGGCGGCAGCGCGCGCCGAGCTGGGCAAAGAGCTCATCGCTGAGAATCGTTTGAGGATTGAGGACGCGATTCCAGGCATCGCGAAATTCCTCGAGGGTGAGGGAAAGCTTGAGAACACCCATCAGGCGCCGGTGCCAATCGGAAGGGGAGATACGACCTTCCTGCCATTTGTCCCAGCACTCGTCGGCTCGAATGAGCGCCCAGGTATCTTCCGAAGATAAGCACTTGCCCGACGGGGCCCCGGCACCCTGCATGGCTGCAGCAATCGGCTCGAACGCGCGCTCCATATCCAGGCGCACGATCACCCGGCCAATATCGAAAATGATGGCCGTAGGCGTCGGGAGCGTGTGCTGCCCGGCGGGCGGCGCTGTTGGCCGCAGCTTTCCGGGATTATTCCTGTGTCGAGGGTCCAAGCGGGAGAGCTTCCGGTTTTGAGATTCGGCGGGATCGCGCACGCATCGCCCCGATCATCGCAGGAAGCAGGGACAGTACAACGACCACCGCAATGACCCAATGAATTCGCTGGCCGATGTTCGGCACGATCGAGCCCAGGAAATAACCCCCCAGAACCAGGCCGGCGGCCCAACAGCATCCGCCCAGAACGTCATAGGCCAGATAGCGGGCATAGCGCATCTGGGCGGCACCGGCGACCGGAGGGCAGAAGGTGCGCACGATGGGCATGAAGCGCGCGAGGATGACCGTCTTGCCGCCATATTTCTCGTAAAACTCGTGGGCGCGCTCCAAATGGCGGCGCTTGAAAAAAGTGGAATCCTCGCGCCTGTAGAGCGCCTGACCCGCCCGCCGCCCGATCCAATAACCCAGTTGATCGCCGGCAATGGCGCAGAGAGTGACGAACAAGACGAGCGAACCGATTTTCAGAGTTCCGGCGGCTGCGAACACGCCTGCGGTGACGAGAAGCGAATCTCCGGGGAGGAAAAAGCCGACGAAAAGGCCGGTTTCGACAAAAACAATCGTGCAAACGAGCAGAGTTCCGCCCCACTGAATCAATCCCTGGACGTCGTACAAGTTGTGCAGAATGCTTCGGATCAGATCAAGCATGTCGGCTGTTGGGCACCGCCGCGGCGCGAGTGGCACATCGGAGCCAGCAGGTCCCAACCGACACGGTAGCAGAAAACTGCGGGGTTTTGGGCGCATTCAAGCCAGCAGAGATTCAACATGGCAACAAATGAGAGGAGGCGCGCCGGAGAGATCATCAGACGATCCGGCGGGCGGCTTGAGATTTCGGGAACAGAGCGAGTCGCTTCCGCATGAGCACATGGTGCGCGGTCCGGGGGGAGGGAACAATCGGACAAAGGTACCAGCGCCGTGGAGCCATTGGAAAGCGTGTGCCGGATGAACCAACAGTACCTTTGTAATGCCAAGATGGCGCGCACGTACCATAGGCGCGAACGACCTGCCCAATGAAAATGGCCCTGCGATTGAGAACTGCGAAGGGGGCTACAGATGCAAAGCGCATACGCAGTTTGGGTTGGGCAACCGGTCGTCTTACAAGTAGCCGCAGGCGATTTGAAGGTCCCGTTGCGTGGGATGATTCTCGGTGAAACCGACGAAGTGATCCGTTTTCGGGTGGAGCAAGCCTGGGACATCGATATCTACAAGAACATGGTCCTGGCGGTCGAGCAGGATCAGTGGGCACGTATCCTCGTTAATTGAAGGGTTAATTGAGGGCGCAATGCCAACACAAAGCGTGGAATCGCAGAAGCAGATTCGTGGTGAGATTAACGAGAACCGAGCCGCCTTTCTGCTGGGTCTGAGCACGGAATGCTTGCGGCGGCTCTCGGTGCAAAGCGGGCTAGGCCATCCTGACGGCGAAAGCGGGGCGTCCCTGGTCTTCACGTATGCAGAATTGTACCGGCTCTGCCGCCTGGCGGCGGAAGGCGGGAGATAAAAGAGGCTTCGAGCGAAGAATCTCTGAGTTTATACAGCGGTTTTGTTACGAGTTTCCTCCGGTCCAGCTCAACCCCCCAAAGGCTCCGGATCCGGTTCCCCTGCCGGATTCGGGGCCTTCCTAATTTTGAGCCGAAAACTTTGGCGGCTCATCGCGCCAGAGGACCTCGCTCTTGATGCAATCGATTCGCGGCACGCCGCACAAGGCCATTGCGGCGCAGAATTCGTCGCGCAGAATGCGCAGCACTTCAGATACGCCCGCCGCGCCACCCACAGCCAGGCCCCAAAGATAAGGCCTCCCGATCAATACGGCCTGAGCGCCGAGCGCCAGCGCCTTCAGGACGTCGGTGCCGCGACGGATTCCTCCATCGAGCAGAATCACCATTCTGCCGCCGACGGCCTGCACGATGCGCGGCAAGGCTTCGATCGTTGCGGGAGCGGTATCCAGATTTCTGCCACCGTGATTGGAGACGATAATTCCGGCGATGCCGCGTTCCGCCGCCAGGGAGGCATCTTGCGGGCTCAGGACGCCCTTCAGGAGGATGGGCACATTTGTCAGAGTACGCAGCCAGTCGACCGTTTTCCAAGTCATCGAGGAGTCGGTCATCGTGCCATAGATGCCCTCGCTCAAGACATGGCCGGCCTTTGCGGATTTCGGGTCAAGCGATCGAAAATGTTCGGCGTAGATTCCTCGGGGAAGACAGAAGCGATCGCGCGCTTCGCGATTACGAGCGCCGAAAACAGGCGAATCCACCGTAAGACAAAAGGCTCGGCAGCCCGCCGCCTGGCCCCGCGATATGAGCTCACGGGTGACGCCCTGGTCCGGGTGAGCGTAGATCTGAAACCAGAGAGGCTGAGTGGCGTTTTTGGCGATCTCTTCAATCGCGGTGCTCGCATAGCTGCTCACGATGAGCGTTGCCTGAGCCATGCCCGCGCCGCGCGCCGTAGCGTTCTCTCCCTCGGGGTGCGCGAGCTTGTGATACGCGGCGGGCGCCAAGAGGATGGGAAAGGGAAGCATCTGATTCAGCAGATTCATTCGCGTATCGATATGGCTGGTGTCCACGAGCACGCGCGGATGCAGGCGGATGGAAGCAAAGGCTTCGCGATTGCGACGCATGGTGTACTCGTCCGCGGCAGCACCGGCGATGTAGTTGTAAGCCATGGGTGAAAGAAGTCGCCGGGCGGCGACTTCAAAATCGTCGAGGTTCACGGGCCAAGGCCCGGTCCGCGGGCGGCTGGACTTGCGCTGGGGCCTTCGATTCACGCGCGAATTGTACTCCGCCTCGCGCGGAGGTCAATCATGCGCCGAGGCGATCGTTCCGGACGGCGGCGTCAGCGTGCCGACTTTTGTTGACAGCTATTCGGTTGTCGCGCAAACTGAGCCGCCAAAATTCCACATGTCTGTTGCACCGCAATCCGGCAGCAGAGGTCAATTTCACGCCGTCGCAGCAGGATTTCTCGGCTGGACACTGGACGCATTCGATTTTTTTGTGGTGGTTTTTCTCTTTGACTCCCTGGCGGCGCAGTTCCACGTCACGAAGGCAGCGATCGTGGCGACCCTGTCGTGGACGTTGCTCATGCGTCCGGTAGGGGCGCTGATTTTTGGCCTGCTGGCGGACCGCTATGGACGCCGAATACCTCTGATGGTCAATGTGATTTTCTTCTCCGTGATCGAATTGCTGTGCGGGTTTGCGCCGAACTACGCGGTTTTTCTGGTTCTGCGCATTCTGTATGGTATTGGCATGGGAGGCGAATGGGGCGTGGGCGCATCGCTGGCGATGGAGGCGACCTCGACCCGCTGGCGCGGCGTGCTGAGCGGGATCCTGCAAAATGGATACGCGGTGGGATACCTGCTGGCAGCACTGGCGTATCGCTTTGCGTTCCCGGCCTGGGGCTGGAGGCCGATGTTCTGGCTCGGAGGAGTGCCGGCCTTACTGGCACTTTACATTCGCGCCAAGGTGCCGGAATCGGAAGCGTGGCGACGCAATCGCGCTCCATCGACGTCAGGCGTGCTGCGGGCTGTGGGAGAGCAATGGAAGCTGTGCCTCTATCTCCTCCTGCTGATGACTTTCATGATGTTTCTTTCGCATGGCACGCAGGATCTTTATCCGGATTTTCTGCAATCGAAGCACCGCATCAGCGCGGCGATGGTCTCGTACATCGTGATTCTCGGAAATGTCGGGGCCATGGTCGGAGGAATTGTCTTCGGCGAGCTATCGAATAGAGCCGGACGGCGCCTCAGCCTGGTGGCCGCGCTGCTTCTCTCGTTGGCGGTGATTCCACTCTGGGCGTTCGGCGTTTCGCTCACGGCGCTGGCGGCGGGCGCCTTCCTGATGCAGGTGGGTGTGCAGGGCGCCTGGGGAATCATCCCGGCGCACCTCAGCGAACTTTCGGCCAACGCAACGCGAGGGCTGGTGCCGGGACTGGCTTATCAATTAGGAATCGTTCTCGCCGCGCGTACGCCCGTGGTTGAATTTAGTTTGCGTGATCGGGTTGGATACAACTGGGCGCTTGCGGGTTTTGAGATCTTTACGATCGTGATATTGGGCATTGCCGTCGCCTTTGGCCCCGAACGCCGCGGCCGCAGTTTCGTGGAACCGGCTCCAGTGGAAACTGCCGTCAGTCCGTGAGACGCGGGAGTTCCGCAAACGGCCCAGCGTAGCGCCTTCATCGGACCGGGCTTATCAGGGGGCGGTTCCTTGATTGGCTCGCGAGGTTCGGATTGGCCGGGCGGAGGTTCCTTAAAAGGTGGCACGGGTTCGTGCTTACCAGGAGGCGGTTCCTGTACCGGCTTCGGTGGTGAATCGGGATATTCAGGTTTTCGCATGAAGAGGTTTGTCTCCCAAGGCCTCAATTCCGTTGAAGACGAATGGGCGCGACGTAGAGCGTAACGCGTCAAGCAAAACCCAATGTCCCGTAGAGGCAGAAGCCCCGCCGAAGCGGGGCTTCCCGAGGTGGGCAATGGGGTGAGAGACAAGAAGAGCTATGGGTCAGTCGACGATCAAGTCGTGCCGATACCGCCAAAAATTCCTGATTAACATCTCCAGAGAAGAAATAGAGGGATCCCAGAGAATGACCGGTGCTGCGAGCACTCTACTTCGAGAGATCTTCTTCGAGTATCGTCTTCGTCTGCTGGTTCGATTCGTCGCCATGTATCTCGTCGTCATGTATCGTAGGGTAAGCTACGAGGCGCCGCATGGCGATACGGCGAATGGGTCAAACCGGTACGGAAAAACCCTCCATTAGGCGTCTCGAGCCACGTAACTGGGCCACGTAACTGGGCAACCTCAACTTATAAGACCTCAGAAAAGGGTTCTTTGCTCGAACTGGGCGCGCACGGAACGTGTACGGAAACGGCCAGCATCGTGCAACGTCAATCCACGGTAATACAGGAAGTGCGAGCTTACAGCGCGTTAGCCTGGTTTCTAGGCAATCTGAAACGATAGATCGGGGTGCGCATGGTATTTCCGATGACTGTGCGATGAGCTAGCGTTACTTGGAAGAAGCGAGCAGGTGCCGCCGGAAGGGCCCGTAAAGGAGGGCGCATGTTTATCGCACTTTTCGTGATTCTCCTGCTTTTGTGGGCGGGAGGTTTCCTGGTGTTCCACATTTCAGCCGGACTCATTCACTTGCTGTTGCTGTTCGCCATTATCTCCTTGTTCTTTCATCTGTTTCGGGGGAGAACGGCCTGAACTAGCTCGGATTTAGCGGAATAGCTGCTGTGTGAGCCATGGGGGCACTCGCGACCTGGACTAAGCGCAGTGCCCCCGATCAACTCGTTGTGACCCCTCGTCAGTTGCCGCGCCAGACACCGCTGAAGCGCCGGTTTTTCGCGAGCCCAGCGCCAAGACGGCTGGCCTTCCCCTCTTGATCTTCCCCTCCGCTGATCTGGCACCCGCTGATATGGCTTTCCGTGTAAACCCCGAAGGCTCATAGCTTTCCGCGGCACTGTTTTTGTGGGACAACCTTAACAATACCTAAAAGATAGCGCGTTTTTTGGGTTTGCAATCGCCTGGTTAGCTGTATCCAAGGTGCTAATAATGTGCTTGGCTGCCTAGCGCCGAAACAGTACTGACGTTCCATTCTGGTTCACAAGCTAAAGCCATATAAATGTCATTACGCATGGGGAATGCCCGTGGCCCACTCTTACGAGGGGCTGAGGAAGAGAATCCGCTCCCGGCCCGAGGAAATTGAGGATGCCGAAGATTCTGTTAGTTGAAGACAATGAAATGAACAGGGACATGCTGACCAGACGGTTACAAAGCAGAGGCTATTCGGTAGTGACAGCCTCGGACGGCAAGCAAGGATACGCTCTTGCGCGCTCGGAGAATCCCGATCTTATTCTCATGGATATCAGCCTACCGATCATGGACGGATGGGAAGTAAGCCGCCTGTTAAAAGCAAGCAACGATACTCGTCACATCCCGATCATTGCATTAACGGCCCACGCTTTGATCACCGATCGGGCGAAAGCATTCGAATCCGGTTGCGATGATTATGACACCAAGCCGATCGCGTTTGATCGACTGAGCGAAAAGATGGAGAGTTTGCTTCTCGATAAGAAAGTGAGCTAGCGCACTCGCCTTACGGACCGTTTAGGTGCCAACTGTGCAACAGCAGACTGAACTTCGCAGCTCACTCGTGGCCAAGCTGGAGATGGCCGAGGAAGCCCTGGTTTATTCCAATTCCAATATCGAAATAACCATGCAGATGTTGATTCAGGCCCCGAAGGATATCGCCCCCCTGCTCGCTAAACGGGCCGAGAATGCGGCAAGAATTTCGAGCCTTGTGGAGCAAATTCGCGAACAAGTTCAGTCGGAAGACGAAAGACAGCTGCTGGATGCGGCATGCCCCCGGTGGGTCTGCGTCGAAAATTACGAGGGATCCCCTCGCCTGGTAGTTGACGGACAAGGGCGCGCCGAGGAGGGAGCAGCCGCGGCCAACATGCTGCTGCCCCATCTGCTGGATAACACCTCCTGGAAAGCCTTCCTCGAGTTCTTACGCGCACAAATGGAGGCCGTAGAAGTCGAGGATGAGACGAAGCAAGAAATGGCCACCCGCACTCGAGAGCTGGTGCGAGCGAACCAAGAGTTGAAAAGCATCGTTGCCGAACGGAAGCGCGTGGAGGAGAGGCTTTCGCAACTCGCCTCGATCATAGAATTGGCCAACGACGCCATCTTTATTCAGACTCTGGGCGGCACGATCGTCAGTTGGAACAAGGGCGCTGAGAACATCTATGGGTATTCGGCGCGTGAAATAGTGGGGCGCTCACGATACATGCTGGTGCCGCCCGACCAACTGGAGGATGATCCCAAAATTCTAGAAAGACTCAAACGAGAGGAACGAATTCAGCTCTGGGAGGCGGTCCATATCCGAAAGGACGGAAAGCGGATCAACGTGGCCATATCCGTGTCGCCCGTCAAAGACGCGGATGGGAAGATTGTGGGAACTGCCGCGATCACCAGAGACATCAGCGACCGCAAAGAAGCCGAAGAGCGGTCGAATGAGGCGCTCCGCCTGTGGGAGGCGAGCGTCTTATCGCAGCCACGCGATGCAAAACCGGCTGCCGCGCTTCGTATTTGCCGCCCGCCTAAAATCGGCCGCAGACGTAAAAAGCCCCGGCCGTAGACCCTCTCGGCTCGAGTTGCCTCCGCAGGTTGCAAGCCCCAAGCACGAGAATCAGCGCCCGACAGCTACAAGTTGTGGAGTTCATCCACCCGGTTTTGAAATCCTATAGTTCACACCTCAGATAGCACCGCGTCGCCGAGAATTGCAGTTGAGCAATCGGGGGAAGTTTGCTGTAATCTATTGAAACAAGCAGAAAAGAACCGCGCGCCCGTGGCTCAGTTGGATAGAGCGTCTGGCTACGAACCAGAAGGTCGGGGGTTCGAATCCCTCCGGGCGCGCCACTCTAAAACCTAATGCGGCGTCGCTAGTGTTCGACTGAAACACAGTTCCTGATGCTGCAGACTGCGTTTCGTGCAAGATCCAGGGCTTCTCGAACCTTGCAAACAAACTCCCGCGGTAGAAACGGCTTGGCCAGGAAGTAACGACCGGCCGGCCAGATTCATTCGCCCATGCGGCCCCGAAGCTTCATCGGGTGGAGATCAAATTGGAAATCTGGGCGTAAACGGTTGAAAGCGAGGGGCGGCGACTCCCAGAAAAGCAAAAGCCTCAGGCAGTTTCCGGACAACGTGAAGATTGGGTCGCGTCGCTTGTCCAATTATCTGAAACATCCGCGCCAAGCCAAAAATCAGATTCGTCGGAGCCACGATTACACGGGGGCGTGAAAGCTCCGGATCCGCGGGCCTCAACGCCGCTAATTCACGTATCGTATTCAGTGTCACGTGAAACGCTGTAGCTTCCGAGAAATCCGCAATACTGGCTCGGAAATCGTTAGCAGACACCCGCGAGGCAATGGTGTCATAAAAATATTTGATCGATTCGTCCGTCACCGGGCCGTGGAACTTGGCATGAAAAATCTTGTTCTCGGGATCGAACTCAAAGTCAAAAGATATATTGCCGTTCACGGTTCGTCCGCTTTCTGAAGAGCTTCTAAGCCATCCGACGCGTCAAAGAAGTCTTGCAATTCTGGACGCACGTAGAGTAGCTCGCACAATCTGCGTCGCCAGCCTTTGTAATCGTCAGCAATGAGAATTGTAATAGTGCTTCTCTTGTTGGCGATCCACCTGCGCCAAGTGGGACAGGACGTTCGCCTTTGCACAAGACCTCATCCCCAAGTGAGGCAGCGCCGAAAAGTGTATGATTTGCCCTCAGCATACACCCCAATAGGAGACAAACAAGAGAATAAACTGACTCCAGGTTTCAGAAAAATGTTCCGGTTGCTATGGATGTCGTGAACGCAGGGGTGTCCTCATCGTGGACGAGAAAAAACGGTGAAAGACAAAAGGCCTAGCTGATCGGTGGAAGAATTGGTCTACGACGACAGGTGACGCAAGGTGTCCAAAGTTCTGCAGCCGGATCTCCTGTGGCGTCAACGAGTATACAAACCTGATTTTAGGGAGTTAAGCCTGGCCACAGGTAGAGTTCCTTTGGAAAGCCCCAGTCCATCTTCCCGTGAAGCGTTCACCGGCCTGATCTCATCTAATGGTGTATGGGAACAGTCACCGATTTCCGCGAGATTGGATCACTACTCCACGAAGATCTAGCTTGGGTTTCCTCGATGAATCTCATCGATAACCAAATAATCGTGCCGTTATGCTCGAATAGGGATTTATCTACCAATTTGTGAACACACACTTTATGCAGCTACGGCCTTCCCGTTTGCATCCGCTGCTGGCAGCACGCAGACATTGGAGTGCCGCTCTTTCATATGCAAGTCCAGCAATCGCTCGAATGGGATAAACCCTAAGCCGGTAAGCCTCCCGCACAGTGGAAATTGCGAACGGAAGAATTGGATAGCCTGAGTGAACTCGACGCTGTCGATCTTCAAGGACGCCATGTCTCTCCCTTTCCGCTATATGGCATTTTCCGAATGCTGAGTCGCCGATTGCGCAGCTGCTCTGTTGCGAAGCTGCTCTGCTCCGAAGTACGCCCTCGATTGAATTGAACCGGCTCTCCGGGCTCCGCACTTTACGCTATCCGCTATTGCGGAGTCGAGCGCGATCGAGCGCCTATGGGTGGCTAAGAATGGAAGCGCCGCCAGGCGGCGGCGTCCATTCGCGGCGCACGTAGACGGTGAACCCGAGGTAAGGGATTTTTTTTGCGATGGGGCGATCGTTTCGCGCCAACGCACGGGCCTATGAGGCCCGCTTTTAGTTGCGTGATGACGTTTGAGGCTTGCCCGCGCGGACCCAGCCCTCCTGTGCCTGAATGCATTCCACGCTGATCATCATGTAGCGGATGTATGTGCCTCGGTCGATCCAGGGGCTCGGGTCGCCTGGCTTGCGGGCTTGATTTTTGGTGATCTTGTCGTTCTTTCCATCCACGTAGCTCTGATCGCGGTAGGGGTGATTGGCGATGTAACCGTCAGCGCCGGCATCTTCGCCAATCTTGAAAAATCGCTGGAAGGATTGCTTGTAGGTCAGAATACCGGCGTCCATGCGGCCGATCTGCCCGCTGGGTTCAAGCGCCCGCGGAATGGCGCTGCCGCCCCAGAAAGAGAGCAAATGCGGCCGTCCGTTGTCCGTTACGGGAACAAGCATCGAGACCGTCCCCGGGGTGTGTCCAGGAGTGATATAGAAGGTCAGGGTCGTATTGCCCAGAGTGAACTTCTGCCCGTCGGTAATGTCCATGTCGCGCGCGGGCGGCGGGCCGAACTTGTCACCAGGCTTAGGCGGAGGCAGCTTCGCGACCATGTCCCAGTCCACGGCGGACATCAGAATGTGTGGGTGATAGGTGTCTTGCAGGTACTTGGCTCCGCCAAAATGATCGTTATGGCCGTGGGTGAGGATCAGGTATTTCATCTGTGTCGGATCGAGGCCCAGTTTTTTGTAGCCCCCAATAATGATGCGTTCCGCTTCCTCGGAATTATCCAGGCTGTCGATTTGGATGATGCCCGCGCTGGTCACGATCGCCCACGAAGTGACGCTATTCATTCCGAAGTAATAGAGCTGATCAAATACCTTGGTAGGAGGGGCTACGATCGGCGTGCCCACCGATGCGGCAGCATTTTCCGGCGGCAGACTGCAGTCCGCCAGGTTCCTGGCTGCAAGATCATCCGCCGCGAGAAGCTTGGCATTGGTCACGTGATCGAGGAACGCCAAAGGATCCGGCCCCTGATTGGGCGCAGATCCCTGGGCGCCCGCGCGAGGCGCGAGCGCGCCGATGGCCAGCGTGGCAATCGCCACCAAGATCATCCGAGTCTTAAACATGGATCCTCACTTTCCTGGGAAATGACGACGATTCGAAATGACGCTCTTCACGAGCGACATGCTTATGCATCTTTACTTCGTTCCGGCTTCAGGTTCAAGGCAATCTGTCGCGGACCGCAAAAGAGCAGGGCCCCGAGACTCACACCCACGGTCTTTACGAGCTTGCGCAAGCCGTCAGATTCAAGCCTAGTAACGCCCCACGGAGTAAAATTCATGAACATCCTCCCGCGCTCCCTATAGCGCACAGCACACACCGCAAATTCGGGGCTTCTGACCTGAAGGCCAGTTGGTGACGCTGATACACCTGATGCGAATCCGAGTCAACCACTATTCGCCGCCGGCTTCGAATTTGAGGGTGTATGCCTTCTCCTATGTGGCTTGATCTGAGGAGCTCAAAATTGGGGTACACAGTCAGGGTGACGATGGCAGCAGAAGCGAATCCGCCTCCCGATAGAAAGTGATCTTTCCGGTAGCTGACGCCCCCCTCTGAATCTGGTATATTCGGCCCCGTCTGCTGACCAAGCAAGGTTCCGTGCCAAGGAGGAGTGAGCTTATGCGACCAATTTCCGTGGTAGCTGCCGCTGTGGCAGTGATGATGTCGGCGTCCATAGGAATGGCCCAACATGGAGGCGCCGCGGGTCCCTACAAAGTCCTGAAAACAGCCAAAGTCGGCGGCGAAGGCGGATTCGACTATATTTCCGCGGATGTGGAAGGCCGTCGTTTGTACATGCCCCGGAGCGGCGCGATGGGACAGTTGACCGTTTTCAACCTGGATACACTGGAACCTGTCGGCTCGATTGCTGAAGTTCGGTCCGGCGGCGCCGCGGTCGACCCCAAATCACACCACGGTTTTTCCACCACCAAGCCGATCACCATGTGGGACGCGAGTACTCTCAAAGTGATCAAGACCATCGACGTGGACGGGCGCCCCGACGGGATCATGTTCGATCCCTACAACGAGCGCGTTTGGGTGCTCAGCCACATGCCGCCGTATGCCACCGTGATCGATGCGAAGGAAGGAACCGTTGTCGGGACGGTCGACCTGGTGGGAACAGCGGAGCAGGCGGTCAGCGATGGCAGAGGCACGGTCTATATAAACATCTCGGATAAAGGCGGCGTCGCAGTGGTGAACGCGAATAAACTGACAGTAACGGCGAACTATGACCTCAGCGCGAGAGGCGTTCACGGCAGCGGGATGGCAGTGGATGCAAAGAATCACGTCCTCTTCGCGTATTACCGCGATCCGAAACCCGTCGTGGTGATTTTGAACGCTGACAACGGCAACATCCTTGCGAGTTTCCCGACAGGTGAGGGTGCGGACACTGTGGCGTTCAATCCCGCAACGATGGAAGCGATCAGCGCGGAAGCCGCGGGCTCGATGACATTCATCAAGGAAAATAGTCCCACCAGCTTCGCAGTAGAGCAGACGCTGCAAACCAAGGCGGGTGCCAAGACTCTGACCCTGGACACAAAGACAAATCACGTGCTGACCATGACGGCAGACTACGAAGCGGCTCCGGCTAACGCTCCGGCGGGGCCCGGAGGACGCGCTGCCCGTGGTCCCATGGTATCGGGTTCATTTTCAATCCTGATGATCGGCAAGCAGTAAATTCTGCGACCGCATCGCAGGGGATAGCGGCCGCTGTGGATTGCAAGGCGATTACGACTGTTGCGCAACGGGGTTGATGGTAACCTCGTCAAAAGGAGGGAGGATCCCATGAAAACTAAGCTGATCACTGTTTTTGCCTCGCTTGTAGGCCTTCTGGTGGTTTGTAGTCCGATGTTCGCACATCACGGGAGTGCGTCCTACGACGACAGCAAGGCAGTGGTCCTGAAGAACGTCACGGTAACAAAAGTCAATTGGGGCAATCCCCACACTTTGCTTCTCTTCGACGCAAAGGATGACCAGGGCAACGTTAAACATTGGGTTGCAGAAGCGAACGCGGGCTCCGCAATTAGTGCTTCGGGCTGGACGCGGACCGCAATTCAACCCGGGGATACCGTCACCGTGGTCTTGTATGCGGCCAGGAACGGCCAGCCTATCGGGCGCGTGGGTAAGGTGGTCCTCGCCAACGGCAAAGAGTTCGGCGATGGGTCGTTGATTGGCGATCGACCGTCCGTGTGCGATCAGGACTTTGGCAACGGCGGAAATGAGTCGGCGGCCTGCCGTCCGGACGGGCGAAAGACAAACAACAAGGAGTAGATCCAGCCGCATTGGATTTTCCAATGCGAAGGAGGAGTGTCTAGATGCGAATTCCGTCCAAGTATTCAATGCTCGGCCTGGCGGGAGTGCTGGCCTTTTCGTCTTTCGCGGGAGCCCAAAACGCTCCGCCTACGAATCAGAATCGGAACGCCGGGACGGCGCGAAATCCTTCGGGCAAAGCAGGCGACAGCGGCGGGGGACCGGCGCCGGTTCACGATCTCAATGGGATTTGGCGAGGGCCGGGAGAGGCGCTGCTGAGCAATCGTGTTCCTGTCTTGACGCCGGCCGGGCAGGCGGAATTGAAGCTCAATATTCCGGACCCATTTAGCGCGAGCTCGAATGACCCGTGGAAGACGTGCGATCCATTCGGAATGCCACGTGCCGCCAACAATCAAGTCGGACAGATCGGCTTCGCTCAGATGCCTGGGCGGATCATCATACTGGAAGGCTTCAGGACATGGCGCGAAGTCTGGATGGACGGGCGGGAACTCCCCAAGAAGATCGGCCATGAGGGCGGACCCTCAACCACATGGTTCGGATATTCGAAGGGCCACTGGGAGGGAGACAACACGCTGGTCGTGGATACGATTGGCATGTACGAGAAAACCTGGGTCGACCGCCGCGGTTATCCGCACAGCACCGATGCACACGTGGTGGAGCGCTACACCCGATCCGATCACAACAATTTGACTTTCACCGAAACCGTGGAGGATCCGGCATACTACACAGAACCTTTTCTAATCGCGAAGGGCTCGCTCACGTGGGTTCGTGGGCAGGAAGACCCAAGCGTCGCGGCAATCCCGTTTGCGGCGGAGAATCTCTGCGTCCCGTCCGAAGCCATCGAGTATATGAAACTGATCGGCGAGCCTGCCGATGAGGATGCGGTGACCGGCGCCAAAAAAGATAAGACAGGCGATAAGAAATAAGCGCCTTCAGCAAAACTTACTAGGTGCCCGCGGTCATGCGGGTGCGTGTCGCACCCGCATAACCGCGACTTCAGAAAATCCGCTTCAGCTCACGCTCCGCAAAATCGTTTTAGAAATGGCGAGAGGCTTAGCTCTTTTTCGCCACTTCCTTGTACATTATTTCCGTTAAGGTCGCCGCGGGTGGCGCGCCATTCGGGTTTGGCGGAGGCGCGGCGGTGGGCTCGCCGAAGGAGGTTTTGATTTCGTCCAGTGACTTGCCTTGCGCGGCCATGGACTTCACTTTGTTGTACTTGTCCTGAATGAGATCAAGTTTTTTCTGCACGTCAGCCTTGGTCATCATATCGCCGTGGCCAGTGAGGTAAGTATCCGCATTGAGGGCGATCATGCCCTTGGCATTTTCGATCCAGCCCGCGGCGGAGCCATTTTTTTCTGGGTGAATCCCCGTATCGGGACGATTGGTCACCAACAGATCGCCGCCGAACACAATTTTCTCGTCAGGAAGATAGACGACGGTATCGCCGCTTGTGTGCCCGGCGGCCCAGTGGTAAAGCCGAATATGAATGCCGTCGACAGTCATTTTATCCGTCTTGGCATAGGTCTTGGTGGGAAGGCGATCCTGAGGCGCCGGGTTGCGACTGCCCGCGGAAGCTTCCATCTCTTTTTTGCAGTTTTCCTGTGCGACGATGGTCAAGCCCGCAGGAAAGGCGGCGAGGCCGTTGACGTGGTCGTTGTCGCTGTGCGTGATTATGGCGGTGTTCACGTTTTTGGGAGTAATTTTGGCGATTTCAGCGATCACTCCCTTTTCTGAATCCACCGTGCTCTTCGTATCCACGACAATCACGCCGGTGTTACCCACGATGACGCCGTCGTTTGAACCCACGCCCCCCTGAACCCAATAAACATTGTCTTTGATCTTGGTCACTTTTAGGGGCGCAGGCTGCTGTTGCGCAACCGCCAGCGTGCCAAACGAGAGAAATGCCGCAACCGTCGCCAGCCCCAAAACCAGCGTCTTTACATTCGTATTCTTCATGGTTATCTCCTCTTGAATTGTTTCAGGCACGGCGGCCACTTGGGGTGCGATCTGCCAGGCTGGAACTCCCCCGTGCCTTTTCCAAATGTATCTGAACTCTTTGCTGCGATCCGTTATACACCCGAGGCGCCCCCAACCGAACGGGATTTCACGTGCACCTGTTTTTCCGTCCAGGCCGCAAGAGAGTCCTGCTAACCGGCATGCGCGCGAATCGCATTCAGCTATCTTGCCGTGATACACTGCTGCTTCTCTCGACCGGTAAAATTTAAGAGATGTCCATTGGAGGTTTTAGATGAATCGAGTTGCTTTGTTTCTACTTGTGGTAGTGGCGGTTTCAGCCAGCGCGTTGGCGCAGGACGAAGCCATCGCCACAGCTTCGCTTGCCGCACCCGCCAATATGCGTGATGGGGCTACGGTCATCAAGTGGAAGCCCGACTTTACCTATGACACGTTGAAGAAGGGCACGAACCGGCTGGTCTGCTACGACCGGTCGGGGTTTCCCGAACAGCAGCCGTTTTCGATTGAGTGCACCAGCATCGCGAACGTGGACCGCGTCGCGCAGAATCTGAAGGCCGAGGCGCTGGGCGACAAGGCCAAGACAGCCGCGATGCTCGATGCCGAGGAAAAAGATGGAAGCCGGGTGAAGCCCGAGTACGGATCGGTGTGGTACCACGTGATGGGGGCCGATCGGGAGCACGCCCGCACGCATATGACTATCGCTGTGCCAGGCGCCACGATGCAGACAACCGGACTGCCCGACAACCCCAAGGCAGGCACGGTGTGGATTATGAATGCGGGTACGACAACCGCACACCTCATGACGCCCGGCGAATAGACGGCATCCGCGGGGAAGGGTGAGTCGCAATCCAAGTGCTTTCCAGCGCGGTTGTCGCTCGGTGCCGCCGCAACATTGGCCTCCAGGGGGCCTCCAGGGCCCCCCGGGGATATCTCACAGATAGGGTCAAGCGAGCGTTTATGAAGAGTCTCGTCTTATATCTGCCCGGGGTTCTTCTGGTATATGGAGCCCTGTTTGCAGCTGCGAGTCCTCAAACATTCACGGGCACCATTACGGACGACATGTGCGCTAAAGCAGGCCATTCTCAAATGCGAATGGGGCCGACGGATGCCGAGTGCACTCTCGCTTGCGTCGATGTCCATGGCGCGTCATACGTTTTGTATGACGGCAAGGATGTCTACATGCTGAGCGACCAGCGGATGCCGGAGAAGTTCGCGGGGCAGAAAGTAAAGGTGACGGGCACTCTGGATGCAAAGACGAAGACCATTCAGGTGAATTCGATTACCGGGACAAAATGAGCCACATCGGCTCTCGGCGTCCAGGATCTGAAAACCGTAGAGCCATCCACGCGCGCAAGCAGCTTTTCTTCTTATTAGGCCCTAGGCCGCGTGCGTTCTTAATTTGTATGATTTCGTTCAGGCAAAAAAAAGGAAGCAGCTTTGGTACAACCGCCGCTGCTTCCCGGGGTGTGTTCTATGAGTGGGTAGAGTCTATCATACCTACCTAATAAATGTATCCGTGAGAAACTGTATATACCACAAGAGCACGCCTGAGCCCGTCTGAGCCCGTGGTATACTGCCCCCCGTTCCATTGAAGAGCTACTAAGTCCTTGGAGGCAGGGAAGATACCGAAGACTTACTGTTGACAGGAGGGGCTATGTCGGACATTTCGCGACGCCAATTTACTGCCCGCTTAGCTTTGGCAGGGGGGATGGCTCTGATCAGCCGGAGTGCCCGGTCAGCCGATTTTAAATTGAGGCAGTATCACAATCAGCCAGCTGACAGCCCGTTGCACAAGCGGCTGGTGGAGATGTGGGCGGCAGTAAAATCGGAGAGTGGCGGCCGCGTCGACGTCGCAACATTTGCCGATAACAATCAGCTCCCCGGCAGCGATCCCGCAGCATTGAAGATGTTAGTCGATGGTGAACTGGATTTCTTCACTTTGAATGGCGGTTTGATTGGCACGGTGGTGCCGGCGGTCAACGTGCAAGGATTGCCTTTCGCATTCCACGATGAGGCGCAAGTCTATCGCGCCATCGACGGCGACCTCGGGGATTATCTCGCGAAAGAGATGGCTACCAAAGGCATCTATGCCGTCCCGAAGGGCTGTTTCGAAAATGGGTTTCGGCAAATCACCTGCTCGCTTCGGCCCATACGCAAGGTCGAAGACCTCAGCGGTGTGAAGATGCGCACACCGGACAGCCCTATCTATGTCGATTGCTGGCGGGCGCTCGGCGCCACTCCCGTGGTGGTCAACTTCAATAAGATTTATGAGGCGCTGAAGACAGGGGAAGCCGATGCACAAGACAATCCGCTGAACGTGGCGGAATTGCTAAAGCTCTATGAGGTGCAGAAATATGTGAGCCTCACCAATCACATATGGTCTGGCTTTAATTTGATCGCCAATCTGAAAATGTGGCGAGGCTTGCCGGGTGATGTGCAACGAATCATCGAGCGCAATGCCGAGAAGTACGTGAAACTGCAGCGGACCGACACAGACACGATGAATCATGATCTCGGCCCTCAACTTGAGAAACGCGGGATGATGATCAACCAGCCGGACGCTGCCAGCTTCCGGTCACGCCTGGGTCCCTACTACGCGCACTGGAAAGAGACCATAGGATCGAAGACGTGGACGCTGCTGGAGTCTCACGTGGGCAAGCTTGCGTGAATTCCACCGAAGGCGGGAACCCCGCTTGAGGCAGTGGTTCACATAGCAGATGCCTTTCCGATAGTGCCCACCCTGGAAGTAGCGTGGTGAGGCTTACGCCAGGTAGCCATTCGCCGGATCCTCCAGAAGGGATTTTTCCGAGAATGAGAGGGCAACTCTCAACTCAGAGGCAACGCGGGCAATGGCCGGCCTGGTTGAATCGAAACGTTTTTGCAATGGGCCTGACGAGTCTGTTGGGCGATGCCGGATACGAGATGGCCACGGCGCTGCTTCCCGGCTTTTTTGCCGTGCTCGGATTGCCAGCTGCCGCCCTGGGAGCTATTGAAGGAATCGCGGACGCTACCTCCAGCTTTGTGAAACTCGGCGCGGGTTGGTTCTCCGATCGCATAGGACACCGGAAGACGATCGCGGTCGCTGGATATTTTCTGAGTGGCACGTCAAAGGCCCTGTTTGCGTTTGCCCACCACTGGCCGCTGATCTTTATTGGAAGGGTGGTTGCCTGGTTCGGCCGAGGCATCCGCGGCCCGCTGCGCGACGCGATGCTCGCGGAATCTGTGCCGACCGAATCGCGGGGAAAGGCCTTTGGCTTTCACCGAGCCGGCGACACGATCGGTGCGGTGATCGGTCCGTTGATGGCGGTGGGTTTATTGTCCTATATGAGCCCGCACGCAACCGATCCTTCGCGTCCCTTCCGAATTGCATTCCTATTGACGCTCATTCCGGGGCTAGGGTCGGCTATAGTCTTTGCCACACTGGTGCGCGAGACTCGAAGGCAGGGCTCGCGAACCACTCTCCTGGCGTCGATACGAAGTCTTCCGCGGCCATTTTTTCGGTTTCTCTTTGGCGTAGGAATGTTTGGTGCGGGAGATTATTCGCATACATTGATGATTCTCGCTGCCACGCAGCTTTTAGCTTCGCGGCACGGAGTGATCCGCTCAGCCGAGATTGCGGGGCTCCTCTATGTTTTGCACAACGTCCTGTATGCGGCGGCGTCGTACCCGGCGGGCGCTCTATCCGACGTATGGGGCCGCAGGGGACTACTCACATTGGCATATGCGTTGGGCGCAATGGTCGCAGCAGGCTTCGCGATCGCTTTTTTGTTGAAGAGCGCCGATATCGTTTTCATCGCGCTACTGTTTGGACTTGGCGGGACTTTCGTGGCGATCCAGGACTCCCTCGAAGGGGCAATGACAGCGGATCTTATTCCTGAAAACGAACGGCGCGGAGTAGCGTACGGCGTTACCGGAACCGTGAATGGAATTGGCGACTTCCTCTCGAGCACAATCGTAGGGATCGTTTGGACGATCTATTCGCCCATAGCTGCGTTCGTCTATGCGGCTGTGACGATGACGGTCGGTGCCATTGCTATTCAGCGGGTTCGTTAGAGACGTTTCCTTTCTCGCCTTCTCGATTTGGATGGCCTTTCGAACCAAGAATTTGTGAATTGAATTCCCCGGGCACCACCCCGGGATTGAATTTCACTGACACGCATCGACTGGGACGCGAGGGAGGGTGAACGCCGGCTCGGCCCTATCAAGTCACAAATGGTGTTGTGGTCGGGGCGCGCGGATTTGAACCGCGGGCCTCCTGCGCCCAAGGCAGTTGCAAGAAATCTATCTTGTTGGTCCGTCTAGCTTTGTTCTACGTCATGGTACACGGTTTTGGACCTAATTTGGTGGTACTTGGACCCAAGTTGGTCCCAAGTTTTTCTTTGTGATCAGGAAGACAGTAGGCAGGCGCGGGCCATGATGATTAGTGGCCTCTAGTCTTCGCATTTGTCGGGTACTGGTCAATTGGACGTGGACGCCGATATCCGCTGTTAAAATCTGTAATTCGCCCGCAATGGACGAAAGTTCGGTTTGGTTTCCGTCCACATTAGCCTAAAATTCAACTCTAAGGGGGTATATAGATGCGCGTCCTCAGTGCGGGAGAAGTCGCTGAATGGTTCCAAGGATTTGAGAACCTTGGAATTGAATCTGATTATGCGCATGCTGACAAAGATGGGCTTTTTTTCACTCATCCCGAGGCCGCTTGTATCGACTTGGGATACCCACCAAAACTTGAACGGCTGCCTTTCTTTGCGCGTTACATCGCAACTATAGGCTATGAAGAACAAGACTTCGATGGAGCTCTTCTTTGGTTTACCAACTGGGGTGTTTGGAACTCAAGGGAGGAAAGTCTCGGGTATCGCATCATCGAACGGATGAATGCTGCTGCAGGTCAACCAAGGTCATTTGAAGTGGCTCCCGGCCATCGCTTTCGAGGAGATGAACTTCCCGATGCCATTGGAATGCTGCTGCAGCCTATGGTATTCGCATGGGACTGTTATTACCTGCCGACGTGGTCATACGGCACTGGTGAATTCTTCATATATGTGAGCCATGATTCGTTTGTAAGCATTGTTACTCGAACCAAAGCTTTTCACGAACGGGTATTTCCGCAGCTAGAAAAACTCGACCTCAACCCGAAGACCGGAAACGATACACGAACGAAACGCTTTTGCCGCCGACCTTGATCGCACGGCCGCCGCAGACCGCAGATGATAATTGCCTGCCAGTCCGGAGCTATTTGGCGAGGTTTTATTAACTCGGTTAAGCAAAGCCTAATAAATCACCGCAGACTACGCTCGCTTGGCCTTGACGTCGGCCACGCGAATAATTACGCGCTTTCCAAGGGCGCGTGCCGCCCGAGCGATCGTATCGAGCGTCACCGACACGTTGCTAGGGTCAAGCAGGCGATCCAGTTGTGACCGACTGGTATGAAGCTGCTTCGCCATCGCTTGTTTAGTCTTTTGCTGTTCTTGCATGGCCCGTTCGAGTTGCCACGCAAGCACCCGCTTGATGGCGACCGCCTCGACTTCTTCCCGGATTCCTTCCTGTTCGAGGAAGCTATCGAAGGTTGATCCACTGTGGTCCATTTTCTTGCGACTTTTCTTTACATTCATTGCAGTCCCCTTTGATGCTTATTCTTATTGCGGAGCGCCAGGTCCAAATCGTCGTCCGGCGTCTTCTGCGTTTTCTTAATGAATCCGTGCAGCAGGACCATTCGGCCATTTTTGTCGATGTAAAAAAAGACCCGCGCGATTCGGTTCTGAGCCAAGTTCGACCGCACTTCATAGATACCGTGTCCCAATGGCTTGCAAACGGGCATCCCAATGGGCCAGCCAAATTCCACCGTTTTGATGTCCTCCCCGATGTGTTTCCGATCTTCCGGCGAAAGCCCCTTTAGCCAGTTCCGCACCGGCTCTCCGCCTGACTCCGTGCAATAGAAGATAGCCGGAATCCTCTTGCCCTGTCGTTCGAGCCCCTCAGGTGGGGTACGTATGCCTGCCGAGGATTTGGGTTTCTTGCCCACGGGAACAGTGTACCACATGAGGTACATGCAAGGAGGCGGTTCTTGAGGATGTGGTGCCGAAGGCCTAAACCAAGGAAAAGTGAATTTTGTCGCTCACATTTTCGGTCTTTTCTGCCTCTCTATAAATAGGGGGACGCTCTCGCCGATTTCTTTGATTTTCTCGGTGAGGTTTGGCCGGTTTTTCCCCTCTATATAGTAGGAGAGTCTTGCAGATTGGATTCTCAAATGGATTTTCGGCGCAAAGGCGGCCCACGTTTCGCGGAACTAGCAGTCCTTGAGGGTGAACGGTGCATGAAACACACAGTTCACACGGTCGTTCACTCTTCGGTTCACCTGAGAATTTCTAGAAGAGCCCAAAATCAAAGAAGTTGCGCAGGTCGCGACGATCAATTTGGGCGCGGACAAAACACCGGATTGGGCTGGAGCGACCCCACTTTTGCGCACGTTTCCGTGCCCAAAGTAATTCGTGGGGTCGCTCCAGCCCAACTGCGCGGTGACCGCGCAGAGTGTTTTGTCCGCGCAACATTTCGCAGCAGGGGGCCACAGTGATGAACAACGGAGAGGAAAAACACACTGAACTTCTAACGGTTCAGGAGACTGCCAAACTCTTGAAGGTGCCAGTTTCTTGGGTTTACGGACACACGCGAAAGCGTTCGATTGATCCCTTGCCTGGGTATCGGCTCGGCAAGTATTGGCGTTTCCGAGAGGACGAAGTGCTTGCTTGGGTAGCGCGTCAGCGAACGGGCCGCCAGGCCGCTTGACATGCGGACTACACTGAAAAGCGACGCAGAACAAGCTGGGCGGGCCATCGAGATCCCAAGGAAGGGAGAAACGATGGCTCGAAGAGGTTTCCAGCAAGGATCGCTTTTCCAGCGCGGCACCCGGAGAAAGCTTTGGGTGGCACGCTGGTGGGAGGATGTAATTCAAACAGACGGCACGCTCGGCAGACTGAGGCGGTCCGAAGTGATCGGGACCGTTGCCGAATTTCCGACGCGCCGCCTGGCTATGCAGGTTCTGTCTCAGAGGTTAGGGTCGATCAACAACGGTAAGGCACGACCGCAGTCGGTCCGTACATTCGGCGATTTCGTCAAGAACGATTGGACGCCTGTGGTCTTGCCAACACTCAAGTACGCAACCCAGAAGCACTATCTCTACATGCTCGACGTGCATCTCAATCCAGCTTTCGGTCAAAGGCAGCTTCGTGAACTCACGCGAGAAGAGCTGCAAGGCTTCCTCAGCCGAAAACTCAGCAACGGGTTGTCGTGGGAAACCGTTCACCACTTCAAATGTGGTATGAGCAAGATTCTCGGAGCAGCCGAGGAATGGGGCTATATTGCCGAGAACGTAGCTCAGAAAACGAAACTCCCGCGACGGCAGCATGGAACGGAGCGAGTAGTCCTCACTCCGGTCCAGGTGCGAGACATTGCTGCGACGCTGAATGAACCCGCACGTTCGGTCACGTTGTTGCTGGTGCTGACAGGATTGCGAGTAGGGGAGTTGCTTGCGCTTCGCTGGGGGAGTATTGATTTGAAGGCTCGTTTGCTCCGCGTAGTCGAGACGGTGTATGACGGGCACTTCGATCAGCCGAAAACGAAACGCAGTACGCGAACCATCCCCATTGGTATGGACACGGCAGAAATTCTCGCTGCCATTCGTCCTGCCGCCGTTGATTCAAAGACCCTGGTATTCGCCACACGCGAGGGATTGCCGCTAGATCGCTGGAATCTCTTGCGCAAGCACCTCAAGCCTGCCGCAAAGAAACTAGGGCTTCCTGGTGTCACGTGGCATCTTCTGAGGCATAGCCACGCAACGATGCTCGATTCCGTAGGCACGCCGATAGGAACGATGCAATCGCTCCTAGGGCATTCCACGCCGGACATCACACGCGAGATTTATTTGCACGCGATCCCGGAAGAGCAGCGTCGTGCAGTCGAAGGTGTCGAGCGGCTTGTATTTGGACCCAAATGGACCCAAGTTCAGCCTTCGACGCAAGTAGCGTCAAGCAGAGTGAATTGAAAACAAAGAAGTAAGTGGTCGGGGCGTCCGGATTTGAACCGGAGGCCTCCTGCGCCCAAGGCAGGCGCGCTACCAGGCTGCGCTACGCCCCGACATGAAGTGCGTGTTTCATTCTAAAGCACTTCCCAACATTACTCCTAATTCGTATCGACGTTTGACGCTGTCCAGAAGCCCGGTTGGGCGAAATTGGACCGGGCTTGTAGAAGAGGAATCTAGACGTAGGGTAATGACGAGTGCGCCAGCCGATTGCTCCGGAAGTACGATTCTCAAAGAGGCATTCTCAATGAAGCGCCAAAAAGTCCGAGTGCCGAGCGTGTGACTTCGAGGAATAGGCTTATCGAGGCAACAAGATCAAACGCGCCGATAGAGCTTAATTCTTTCCCTTCGATGCCTTTTCCTGTTCATTCAACAATTGATATTCCTTAGTCTCCTCGTTATTGGTGCAGAAGTATTCCTGCAAATCCTCGTGACCGAGCGTCCAACGACGCGGCGCGGAGGTCCAGGATTTCGTCAGAACCTTGGGGTCCTCGATGGTGACCTGGTAGATGAGGTAGTTCATCGAGGGGCGGCTGAGTCGCTCGATCACATGCTCCTGATCACTATGAAACCACGCATTGAGGTCATTCCAGGTGTTTTCATCAAGGGCGATGGAGTCGATGACCAGCGTATCTTTTTCCCAGCGGGCAGTTTCGTCACCATAAAACCCGGGTTCGGGATCTTTGGAGTGCGGGCGTCCATCAGTATGGATCACACGAAAGTTGTTGTTTAACTCCATCAGCTGTACCAACTCCGTCGGGGTTTGAACCAGCTGTATTGGATAGGGGCTCGCCATGAACATGCCGGGAACACCGCGCGGCATGCACCTCACGGACGACTTCCCTAACTCACGCTCGGTCGGAGTCATCGCCTTGATTTTTTCCGCCGCCCATGGTTGAAAAGGAGGCTTCTCCTCCGGTGTTGCTTTGGGATCGAATTGCCGTCGCGCCTCTGGGTCCGCGGTGGGTGCGCCGGTAAACGTGTCGTCCGGAGCTACAAATTCCAAATCCATGCCTGCACCATTGGGGAACCACACGCCAGACAGATCAGGATGCCCGTCCGCCGCGCGCGGAGACGCTCCGCCCGGCGGCTCCGGATGGATCCGTTGAGGGAGGTTCTTTGTTTTCTGGGCAAAGGCTGGCACGACAACCATAGACAGAGACACAAGTAGGACCCCGCCTGCTCTCCCGCACTTGCCAAACCGTCGTTTCATTTCCAATTTCTCCTCAGCCTACGTCGGCGCTCAAGCGCGCGAAAAAGAGCCTCATTTCTTCCATAGAAGGCCATTTCAGATGAGAAATATGCTCGATGTGAGCCAAGGATGCCGGAGGAGTTTCTTTGTGTCAAGCGGGACCGGGCGGAAACGGGAAAGCCAGCGGCGAATTAGGGCGACAAACTTCCATCTCAAGCTCCCGACTGACAGTCAAGCTGACCTTGACATCCAGAGGATGGCTGGCGTATTAGAGAGCATGTAACGAGGAGGCGTGTGATCGTCTCCCAAATCCGACGTACCTGCAAAATCGATCCGAGGAGACATCCCGATGCAACGCAAGGTTGCAAGCATTCTGGCGGCAGTTTTTGCTCTATTCTTGGTAAGGGCCGACGCGTATGCCCATCACGGCTTCGCCGTTGAGTTCGACGGATCGAAGTGCACGGACATGACGGGAACCCTGACCGCCATCGATTGGCAGAACCCGCACGCCTATTTCCATATGGATGTGAAGGATGCCGATGGCAATGTGTCGTCGTGGCGCTTCGAGACTCTTTCGGTGGTGGCGATGAAGAGGGGCGGAATCGACAGGCAAGATTTCCTGGACAACATGGGTAAAACAATCATCACGAGGGCGTGTCCAGCCAAGAGTGGCACGCAGTTTAGAGCTGCCGCCGAGACACTCAAGCTACCCGACGGCCGGATATTCATCGTTGGTCAGTACGTGGAAGGCAAGCGACCGGGCGGCGCCGAGAACTGACGCTGCTTAAGTCTAAGGCCTAGTCGGCCCAAGCAATAGTCAGTTGACTCCCGCCCCGGAACCGGCACGAGCCTCTCGTCCAGGTCCACTGGGTGGACCCTTCAACAAAATAAGAGAGCCGCGCCTTCATCTATAACCATCCCATTTTCCTGTCCTTTCCAGTCGCGGACTGATTACATGATGGTTGCGGGATATCTCCTATTTGGCGCGTTGCCTTTGGGCGCGTCGTCTTTTTTGAAATTGAAACTTTCGAACTTGCTCCAGTCCAGGTAATCCCCCGAGCAGGAAATTTCTCCGAGCTCCCAATCCGGCCGGTTTTGGTAATAGAAAGTTGTGGTCCAGGGTCTTGCTAGAGCCTTCGGATCCGTCATGGTGATGTCGAGCTCGAGGTGATCGTGATCGATGCGGCGGAAGCGCTCGGTCACATGCAGTTGGTCGCTGTGCGCGTGTCCCAACCTCTCTCGCCGCCTCTAGCCGCCGGCGATAGCCCCAATGATGAAAAATGGTTCGGATCCAGATGCGACAGCATCCGGCAGAGGCGTATCCGGCGGTTCATGAGATAAATCCTCTGAGCAGGCAAAGAATCGCAGAAACGGCCGGCGCTGCTGCGTGACCTGATCGCGGATCGTACCGCGAAGCATGGGAAAGCGGGCCTCGAGCGCGTCGAGGACCGAACGTTGCGTAACGTTACCTTCGACCTCAAGCTCCACGTCACCCCCGACGCGCGCCAGAGTCCGTAGATGCGCCGGGAGCACCACTCGGATCATGGAAGCGTCTGAACCTCAACAGAAAGCACGGCCGGCAGATCGCGCGCGACAGCCGCCCAATTATCGCCGGCGTCAGCCGACGCGTATACCTGTCCGCCGGTTGTGCCGAAATATACGCCGCACTTGTCGAGGGAGTCGACAGCCATGGCGTCGCGCAACACGTTTACGTAGCAGTTGCTCTGCGGCAGACCCCTGGTAAGCGCCTCCCATTCATTTCCGCCTGTGCGGCTGCGATACACGCGTAATTTTCCATCGGGTGGAAAGTGCTCCGAGTCGCTCTTGATGGGCACGACGTAGATGGTCTCGGGCTCGTGTGCGTGGACGTCGATTGGAAACCCAAAATCGGTCGGCAAGTTCCCGCTAACCTCTCGCCACGAATCACCCGCATCATCGCTGCGCATGACGTCCCAATGTTTTTGCATGAATAACACTCCAGGGCGTGACCTGTGCATGCTGATGCGGTGCACACAATGACCTACTTCAGCGGTCGGGTCGGGAATGTGTTGCGATTTCAATCCGCGGTTTATCGGCTGCCACGTCTTGCCGGCGTCGTCGGTACGGAAGGCGCCCGCAGCCGAGATGGCAATGAACATCCGTCGATGATTGCTCGGATCGATAAGAATCGTATGCAGGCAGAGGCCGCCTGCGCCTGGCTGCCAGCGCGGTCCCGTGCCGTGGCCTCGCAATCCGGCGAGTTCCTTCCATGTCTGTCCGCCGTCTGTAGAGCGGAACAGGGCAGCATCCTCAACTCCCGCATAAATCGTATCGGGATCGGCCGGCGAAGGCTCAAGGTGCCAGACCCGCTTGAACTCCCAAGGATGGGGCGTTCCGTCGTACCACTGGTGCGTCCCGGGGACACCGTCGTAGACGAATTTGTTACCTACCGGCTCCCAGGTCTTGCCTCCATCGCTGGACCGTTGGATCAATTGACCGAACCAGCCGCTCGACTGCGAGGCATAGAGCCGATTCGGATCGGCGGGTGATCCTTTGAGGTGATACATCTCCCATCCAGCGAAGTGGGGACCATCGATATCCCATTTTTCGCGCTTCCCATCCGACGACAGGATGAACGCGCCCTTGCGCGTACCTACAAGAAGTCGCACCTTGCTCATTCCTCTTTCCCTCCCGAATTTCGACTGCCACGACCTTCTTCAACCTTGGCAGAACGAGCGTCGGATGTAAATAGTTTGCGCATCTCATAAAAGGGGACTCTCTGAGGGAGCTCCTACAACGGCATCGCCGGAGGCCAGATATGATCAGAAAAACGAGTGGCGGTTACAAGGTATTGTCAGAGAAGGGTAAAAACTTGGGCGGACCTTACAAAACCAGAGCCGAGGCAGAAAAGCGTTTACGCCAAGTGGAGTACTTTAAGCATAGCAAAGGATAAATGCGAGTCGGTCCATCCCAGGAAACAGAGAGGGAGATGTGATGCTGCACATCTCCCTTACGCTTTTACAAGAGTTATTGCTGCGGCCGCGCGGGCGGCGCGAAACGCGGTCTGACCTTCGGACCAGCGCTGACTATCGTATAGTCGGATGGAACCTGGAAAAGTGTGCTGGCCGGTTCGCTCCGGCTGATGTTTGTGAGTGCGGTAGTCGTATTGCCGCGCAGCGGATCAGTCGTTTCCGTGCGGACGCTCAGGCTCAAGTCGGGAGAGTACCAGCGCGTTGTGCTGACCTGAATAGGCTCCGAATTGCCCATTTGACCCGCAGGGATTGTGCGCGTGATTTGAGTGCCCTCTACGAGCAAACCCTCGAGGTTTTTTGAACCAAGAGATTGATCGTTCACATTCGGATTTGAGCCGGTGCGAGGTGCCTGCCCTATGCGCCCGGGTCTGGACGGAGGCAAAGTGAACTTCTGGGCAGTTTTCTTCGCTGGATTGAGGACGTAAGCTACGCCCGCAACCGGGTCGGTGATGCGGACGATCTGCCTCGTATTTTTAGAGCCAGCAGGCCGTGTCTCTTCCAAGCGCGTGCGCCCCTGGCCGTCGCGGTAGATCGTTGCCAAGTTCTTTTGATCGATCAGGTTTCCACTGGACAGAGTCTGCGAGTGCTCAAAAGTCGCCTCGGCTGAATAAGGAGCGCCCGTTACTGTTTTACCGCCCATAAAGTCGAACATCGGGGGTCCGCCCTGAACCATTGGCCGAAGGCCGCGCCGGGGGCCCGCAGGTCCCTGCGCCTTAGCCGCAACCGCAGTCAGCATCACCAACCCAAGGCAGTAGATCATGGTCAATCGCGTTTGTCGCATAGCCTAATCCTCCAAGCGTGCTGATCGTCAGATGTATGAGGCGTTGAAAATGTTGCCACCCTGCGCTTGAAGCAAACCCCCGAAGCCGTCCAGTCCGCACGGAAGGCTTACCGTGCAATCTCCTCCAAGCGGCGCCGCGTCGTCCGCGGTCCTAGCCCGCCTACGAGCAGAAACACCAGTACCATGCTGCACGCTATAAATATAAACACGCCAGACGTACCGTAGTTGCGCAAAAAGAACGCAATTATGAAGCTCGTGAATACTGTACTGAAACGACTCCAGGAATAGACGAAGCCTACGGCGCGGGCACGTATTCGAGTGGGATAAAGCTCCGACTGATATGTGTGGTAGCAAAAGGACATCCAATTGCTGCTCAGGGTGATGAGCACTCCGAAGAGCACAACGCCCGCGGCTGTCCGCTGCCTGGCAAATAACAATCCGCATGCGGCAATGGAAAGCGCGGACCAGGCGATCTGCCATTTGCGTTCGAATACGTCCGCAAAGGTCTTGCCCATTAGGGGCCCTATTGGGCTCGCAAGGGCCATTACAAATGTGTACTGCAGCGATCGGGTTACGGTGATCCCTTGGGCAAGTAAAAGTGTGGGGACCCAGCTTGCGAAGCCGTAATAGCCGATGGGCTGAAGGAGATGGAAGGCGATCAGCAATAGCGTGCGAGCCCGATAGTTCTTGTTCCAGATCTCTCTTAGCGATCCCTGTGCTGTTTCAGACTCGCCCTCGACGAGTCTCGGTTCGGCCAAAACCGCTCCGTCTTCGGACCGCACACGCTGTTCAATTGCGTCCATCATCCGGTCGGCCTCTTCGAGTCGGCCGCGTTGCTCCAGCCATCGCGGAGATTCTGGAATCGCCCGCCGGATGAACCAAACAAAGACGGCTCCCAAGGCGCCGATGATCACAACCCAACGCCATCCATCAAGGCCCGCGAAGTGGTGGGGCACAAGGGCCGCGGAGACGAGAGCCGCAAAGGGCACGGCGAGGAAGCTCAGAAATTGGTTGAACGCGAATGCTTCGCCGCGCCTCTCCTTGGGCACCAACTCGGAAACGTACGCATCGATGGTAATCATCTCCACGCCGAGCCCCACGCCCGCGAGGAAGCGCCAGAGATTGATCGCCCCAGCCGTCGATTGGAACGCCATCACCAGAGTGCAAGCCGAGTACCAAAGCAGGGAAGAACTAAAAATCGCGCGGCGCCCAAAGCGATCTGAAGCCGGACTGAAGAAGAGTGTTCCCACAAAGAGGCCGGCAAAAAGAGCGGCCACAAAACTCGCGAAACCGTCGATTCCGAGAAAGCCCTTGGTTGTCGGCGTGAAGATGCCACTGGTATAAAAGGCCGGAGCTATATAAGCCGAAAAAAAGAGGTCGTAGAATTCGAAGCATGCTCCCAGCGATAAGAGCAGGATCAATTTACGGACGTAACGGGATTTCGGGAGGCGATCCAGCCGGGCCGCGACCGTCACACGTTTGGTTGTGGTGCTGGGAGGCGTTGCCTGCTGCAGTTCCGGTCCTCGATGAGAACGCATGAGTCGTCAATCCGTTACGCTCAGCCGACGGCAAGGACCGAGAACATCGGCAGGAGCTAGATGGTTTTATCTTCCGAGTAGCAAAGTCTCTCCAGATTGCATTCCATACAACGAGGCTTGCGCGCCTGGCAGACTCGCCGGCCATGCCAGATCAACTGATGCGCAAAGAGAATCCACTTGTCTTTGGGGATAATCTTTATCAGATCCTGTTCAATTTTTTTAGGATCGGTATTACGGGTCAGATCGAGGCGGCCTGCCAGACGCTGTACATGGGTATCGACTACGATCCCTGCCGAGATGCCAAACGCGGTGCTGAGAACAACGTTGGCGGTCTTGCGGGCGACGCCCTGAAGAGTCAGCAATTGCTCCATGGTCCGCGGAACTTCACCTCCGAATTCTTCAATGATTGTTTGGCTCGCGGCTTGAATCGATTTTGTCTTCGAGCGAAAAAATCCGGTGGGGCGAATTTCAGCCTCCAGCTCCCGTGGGTTTGCGTACGCAAAATCTTCCGGCTTACGGTATTTCTGAAAAAGTGAGCTGGTCACCTGATTTACGCGTACGTCGGTGCATTGTGCCGAGAGAATCGTGGCGATCAGCAACTGAAATGGGTTGTGGTGTTCGAGGGCACAAGTTACCGCGGGATAGGCTTCGTCGAGCTTGGCCAAAATCTCCCGCACCCTTTTCGGGCCTGTGCCCGCAGGTCTTTCGCCGCGCGTGCGGCCGTTTTTCGAAACGGCACGTGCGGGCCGCTTGACGGCGCCGGTGCGCGAATGCGTAACCTTCTTCATGGCGGAATGGCGCAAACTATAGCACAGGTGAAGATGCCAAAAAGTCGGCCAGTTTGCGGAATGCTTTTCCGCGGTGGCTTACGTGGTTCTTCTCGTCCGCTGAGATTTGCGCAAAGGACTTGCCGGCGGGACCGAAGCGGAAAACCGGATCGTAGCCGAAGCCAGCGGCACCCTGAGGGTTTTCCATGATCTCGCCCTCAACCGCGTCAGAGAAGACGGCAATCGCTCGCCCGCGCTTAGCGACGACAATCACGCAGACGAAGCGCGCCCGTCGATCTCTCGATCCGCTCGCACGCATTTCGGCGAGCAGTTTCGCAATCTTATCGGCCGAGGAGGCGTTAAGCCCCGCATAGCGTGCTGAGAGCACCCCTGGGGCACCGCCGAGCGCGTCGACAACCAGGCCTGAATCGTCGGCCATTACCGGCCGATCGGAGAAGCAGCTGTAATGCAGTGCCTTGCCGGCGGCGTTTTCGGCAAATGTGGGCGCCGATTCATCAAAAGGCGGCAGTTCGGAAAAGCGCGGAAGCGGTTCGAGACTGACAGACCTCGCGCCCGCGGCAGTTGCGGCCAAAGCACGGAATTCATCTAATTTGCCCCGATTTGAAGATGCCAGGAATAAGTGGATGGCCGTATCCTGCGCGGAGGATCCTTCTCTACCGAACACGGGCTCTACCAAGCACGGGCTCTACCGAGCACGGGCAGCGAAATTGAGCGGTACCAGCGATCGTTGATTCTCAGTGAGATTGCGAACGCCACCGGTTGCCAGGGTGAGGAGACTATCGAGCTCGCCGGCCGCGAATGGCCGTCCCTCCGCCGTCGCCTGCACTTCGACGAATCTGCCGTTGCCAGTCATCACCACGTTCATATCTACTTCTGCCCGGGAGTCCTCTTCGTAACAGAGATCGAGCAACGGATCGCCTTGGACGAGGCCTACGCTCGTGGCTGCAACCGAATCGACGAGAGGCATCGATTTCAATATGCCAGTGGCGACCATCCGTTCAAACGCCAGCGCAAGCGCTACATAGGCACCGGTGATGGACGCGGTGCGCGTGCCGCCATCGGCCTGAATCACGTCGCAGTCGATCCATACGGTGCGCTCGCCTAACTTGTGCTGATCCGTCACAGCCCGAAGCGAACGGCCGATGAGCCGCGAAATCTCCAGCGTGCGTCCGGACTGCCGTCCACGAGTGGATTCACGCGGCGTGCGCTGTTCGGTGGCACGGGGCAACATGCCGTATTCCGCAGTAACCCAGCCCTTGCCAGTACCCTTAAGAAAGGAAGGAACACCGTCGTCGAGGGTCGCCGTGCAGATCACGCGCGTCTGACCTATCTCAATCAAGACGCTTCCTTCGGCCACGGGAACGAAATCCGGCGTCAATTTTATAGAGCGCAATTGGTCCCAGGCGCGTCCATCAGGTCGCAAGCTTCCTCCTCGGATCGGGCGTACAGTCGTACATGCAAAGGATACAGATAAAGCGCGCCAGTGTGTAGGGCGCGCGCAGCCATGTCAACACCTTGGGCACGCAATCCTAAATGCGATTGGCTTTTAACATTCGCAATGGGTAATGCGTGCCTCGCCAACTAATTCCGTCGGTCCAAAGCGCCAGCACCATCGATCTCCAAAGAATGTAGACAAAAAGCAGGCTCGATAGTGGATGTGCGAGCGCATACCGGCGCGGCAGACCGTAGAAGCGGTTCGCGTCCGCAATGATCAGAAACATGAGAAGTACGGCCCAAACGTAAATGACCCGAGCGACGCCCGCGACCACAAAAATGGCGATGAAAGGCCATACATTCAGCGCCAAGGCGACAATACCGGCGGCAACCGACAGAGGCACACTATATTCAATACCGGCGAAGCTATTCTTCATTAAACCGTCGATCAATTCGCTCAGTGAGGAATACCACTCCACCTGGAGCAGATCCATACCAAAAACCATCTCCTGTCGATAGCCAGCCTTCTTCAATAGCTTTCCGAGTTTGATATCGTCGTCCGGACGCATGGCAATCGCCCGGTGAGTGCCGGCAGCTTTGTAGGCCTCGGTTCTGACCAGATTAAATGCCCCAATGCCAATAAAGCTCTTGCTCAAAGGATCTTTCGCTTTCCACGGCCGTATATAAGCAGAAAAGAATATGCCAAAAGCCGAGCAGAAGGTGCGCAGCAGCCAGCCGGGCATATGCACGGCCGGCATCGCCGCCAGATGGTCCAGACGATTGAGTTGGAGGTAGCTCACGCCCCTGCTCAATGCGCTGGAATCCATGACGATGTCCGCATCGGTGAACATTAGCAGTTCGCCGCTCGCTTTTTCCGCGCCTTGGGACAACGCATAATTTTTCCCGAGCCAGCCGGAAGGAAGCTCCGTGATATCTATGACGCGGAGCCGTCGGTCTTCCGCCAACATACGGGCGAGAATGGCGCCCGTCTCGTCGGTCGAGCGGTCGTTGAGAACGATATATTCGACGTTGGGGTAATCTTGCTGCAACACAGATTGCAGCGCGTTTCTTATTTTCTTTGCTTCGTTCCTTGCCGGAATAATGACGGACACCAGCGGCAAGTTGGTTCCCAGGCGGGGGCTTATATTTCTCAAGTAAGTTATGGAGCGATTGCCTCGGGCGAGATCCAGTCCGAAAAGCGTGAAGGCGCAGAGGGTTATTCCGGCCAGGATGGAGAGAATCGTCTGATGCCCCTAGTTGGCCGCGGCCGGTTTAGTTTGGGCGAGAGGCCTGAGGTCAAGCTGCTCGTCGAGTAGCTGGTCCCTGGGCGTTATCGCGGCAGTCGGCGGTGGTGCGGGCGCCGGAGGCGAGACGCTAAAGAATTCACCCAGGTCCAAATGGCCGGCGAGTGTTTCGGCTTCCTGGCCACGAATGAGGATCTTCAATCGATTGATCGTGCTTAGATTTGCGCCCAAAGTGCGTACGATCGAATCCACAGCCATCCCTTCATTCAA
>Ga0206991_10002_pt1 | contig 76505 bp, 65 predicted proteins | sample Alteio_BWMinCont_9_FD_153286 | JGI IMG/M metagenome (GOLD analysis project Ga0206991, IMG submission 153286) | Enriched cells from forest soil in Barre Woods Harvard Forest LTER site, Petersham, Massachusetts, United States -... | ecosystem: Environmental > Terrestrial > Soil > Temperate forest >...
TTGCATCGTATACGTTTGCCTGAAACGAATGAGGCGCTGGAGGAGCACCGATGGCCGAAGCAAATCGAGCGGTGGGCGATCAGAAGAAGATTTCCGCCGAGTCCCTGGATCAATTATTCCGCAACGCCCACACGCATTCGGCTTGGCTGCCCAAGCCCGTGTCTCTCGACCTTCTGAAGGAGATTTACGATCTCGCGCGTCTGGGCCCCACCAGCGCGAACTCCTCGCCCGCGCGCTTTGTCTTCGTCACCACCCCCGAAGCCAAAGTCCGGCTGCTGCCCGCCGTCTCACCCGGCAACCTCGACAAAACAAAATCTGCGCCCGTCACCGTGATCGTCGCTTGGGATACCGCGTTCTACGAAAAGCTGCTCCAGCTTTTCCCCGCGCGTGATATGCGCTCCATCTTCTCTGCGAATCCCACGTTGATTCACGACACCGCCTTCCGCAATAGCTCTCTGCAAGGCGCCTATTTCATTCTCGCCGCCCGCGCCCTCGGACTTGACTGCGGCCCCATGTCCGGATTCGACGCCCAAAAGGTCAATGCCGAGTTCTTTCCCGACGGCAAATGGAAAGCCAATTTCCTCTGCAACCTCGGCTACGGCGATCCCGAAAAACTTTTTCCCCGCAACCCGCGCCTTGGCTTTGAGGAAGCCTGCCTCGTGCTCTAGTCCCGGCCTTCCGCTTCCCACTGGGCCTCCGGCGCGAGACAATAGCAACAGGGCCCGGAGGTCCTTGGATCTTGGACCGGCGCAGATTCTTTTCCATGGCCGCGGGCGCGGGAGTCGGCCTGCTCCTTCCCGTCGCCGCCTATCGTTACATGATGAAGGGCATGCACGCGGGCTATGCCAACGTGCACGCTTATCTCGACGACGGCCCTCAGGCCGCCCTTCGCGCCATTACGCCCAACGATGACTTTTATCTGATGTCTTCGCACGGCGAACCCGCCGTCGACCCGCGGAAATGGTCGCTCACCATCGACGGCCTCGTCGATCATCCCTTGCGTTTCAACTACGACGAGGTTCGCCGCCTGCAGCCCTACGAGACTCCGTTCACTCTCGAATGCATCTCCAATTCCGTCGGCGGAGGATTGATCGGCAACGCCGTCTGGCGCGGCACGCTGCTTCGCCCGTTGCTCGATCAGGCCGGCATCAAGCCGCAAGCCAAATATGCCGCCCTCTACTCGGCCGAAGGCTACAGCACCGGCCATACGGTCGGACGCATTTCGCGTCCCGCGAATTTCCTGGCCTGGGAGATGAATGGCGAGCCTCTGCCGCGCCAGCATGGCTTTCCTCTTCGCGTGATCCTGCCGGGCAAATACGGAATGAAAATGCCCAAATGGCTCACCCGTATTGAATTCGTCGATCACGAATATCTTGGCTTCTGGGAGTGGCAGGGCTGGTCGAATTCCGGGGACCGGCAATTGCAATCCGTGATCGATGACCCGCGCGACCGCGCCGTCATCAAGGGAACGAATTTCGTGATCAGCGGATGGGCCGTAGCCAATGAAACAGGGGTTACCAGGGTGGAGATCTCCACCGACGGCCGGCGCACTTGGAACGATGCGCCGATTTTCAGCAACCCCATGCCCTCGCAGGTGTGGGCTTTCTGGAAGTATGTGTGGATCAATCCGCCCAAGGGCACTCACACCATCGAAGTGCGCGCCACCGATGGAAATGGAAAGCTGCAGACTTCATCGTCTTCGGGTGAATGGCCCGACGGCGCCACCGGCTATCACGAAATCACCGTCGAAGTCAGCTAGCTGCCCACGCGAAGAAGGCGAGGGAGTTGGGCATTTTCATTCCGTATTTGCCCGGCAGGATCACGCGAAGAGGGCGAGGGAGTTGGTTTGCAGCTGAAGCCACCAGCCTTTGTAGCGCCGCCTTCCAGGCGGCATCAGCTTTTGGACTAACGGAACGCCACTAACATGACAGATGGAAAAGCGCCCGCCACAGCGATTTGCTCCACAACGGGAAAGCGAAAATACTCCAGCGAACGAGAAGCGCGGGCAGCCGCAGATCACCGATTAGCCGATCCAGCAGGCCCGCCGAAACTGAAAACCTACCGGTGCTTGTACTGTAATTCCTGGCACCTTACCAGCAAGTAAGCGCTCTCGCCCCGGCCCGTCATCCGAGCATTGCGAGGGATCTGCGGTTCTGCTCGCTTAGCGCCGATTTCCTTTCGCTGCGCGTTCTGAGCGCAGCGAAGAATCTCTCTTGGGTTCTGAATTTACTGCGCCGGTAGGAATTGAAAACTGGCGATCGTCTTGGCAATCACGTTTTCCTGAATCTGGATCAGGTCGGAATTTGCCGAGGTCATTCCCAGTATCGTAAAGACGTCTTTATCGCGCGCCAGCGTCGTCACGGTCACCGACCAGTCATGGTCGTCGAGTTTTCCGTAGAAACGTAGTTCAATCGCCGGCAGTCCCGCGATGCTGATCTGTTTTTTCTCCACCGCCCGGTAGTTTTCGTAGACGCTGCGCAGCAGCCGCTCCGTCGCCGCCGCCTGCGTCTGCATGGAATCCTTCAGCACGTCGCGCCCAATCACCAGGAGCGTGTTTTGGTCGTCTGTTCCCATCGCGCCGATGGCGTTGGGTAGTTCGTTCTGGGAATCCTTGATCAATTTCCATGTCGGCGCTTTGTACATCTGGAAACCGTAGGTTTGATTGACGTAAAGATTGCCGCGAACCAGTTCCTGCATGGGCTCGCTTCGTGGCGCGAGTGCTCCTGCCGGAGGCGCCGGATTGGGTGGCGCGGGCAGCGATATGAAAACAGGGTTCGTCGCCGGCATCGGCGGCAAAGCCGCAAGGTTAACCATGCCCGCGGGCTTCATCGCAGCGCTGGCGGGCTTGGGCATGGGCAAACCGGCTGCCTTTGAGGTCGGAGCTGCGCCCGGGAATCCTGCCGGTTTCAGCACGGCGGGCTGCTGGCTCGAATCCGGCGAACTCTTCTTCTCGCTGGGAATGATCTCCGCGATATTGTCTTTGCGCACAAAGGCAAAGCCGTAGCTCGTCTCCACTTTGAACCCGCCATCCTCAAAACCCACGATGGTGCCCACGATTTTCGACCCGTCTTTCAGGTGAAATTCGTCGGCATGCGCGCTTGCCGCTATGGCCAAAATGCATAGGAGCCCGCAGATTCCTCGCCGCATACCAGAAGTATTCCAGAGGCATTCCGGTGAAACAACGAAGCTGTGCGCGCCGATGCCGCAAAGGGCACGCCCCGCAGGCCCTTGGAGGTTGGTCGCCCAACCCCAGGCCTGTGAAGATCACTCGGTATGAATAGGAAGGGAGGAAGCCCCGGCTTCCTCCTTCATGTTTGCGGAGCTATTTCTTGCTTTCTTCGGGCCTGCCCGGCTTGATTTGTAATTCGCTGTCTACCGAGAAGACGTTCGGGACCGTTTTCGCCTTTATTTCCGCAAGCCCTTTGTCGGTTGGATTGTCCACGAATCCCTTGAGCGTGACGTGGCCGCCCTTGACGATGATGTGGATCGGCGGCAGCGTTCCCATCGCGTAGCGTTGCAGTTGCGCTTCGCCGTAAATCGATCGGTACTCGGCGCGCCGGATCTGATCGTCCATCGGGCTCAGGGGCAGCACTTCGATATTGTCGTTTACTTTGGTGACGCCTTCGATGCCTTTGACGGCCTTTTCGGCGTCGTCCTTGGTCACCGGGTTTACCACCTGGCCCATCAGCGTGACTTCGGAACCCTGAACTTTGTACTCCAGGTTGTCAAACAGAGAGAGCCAAGGCAACAGAACCAGCTCGTGGTTTACCTCCCGCGTCAGCCATTGTTCATAGTTCGGGCTGGTGCGGGATGGCGGACCTTGAGCGAAAGTGATCCCTGAGGCCATAACGCACAGGGCAGTAACCACCAGGAGGGATCGGATTGAAAGAGTATGTATCCTTGTCGGCATTGAAACCTCCCATTATTCGTAACGGCTAACCTATTGGATGCTCTTGCTTCGCTCGCGGAACCATCACCGGCCTGCGGTTCTGCCCCGCGGTTCTGCCCCTTGATTCTGCTACGATAAGCAGCCCGGGATAAGAGGGTATCGGGCAGCGTTTTTCTCCATAGGGAGCCAACTTCGGCCAGTGTGGGTGATCGCGCATCGTGGAGCTTCGGGATCAGCCCCGGAAAATACGCTCGCGGCTTTTCGCAAGGCCGTGGAGCTGGGCGCCGGCTTCATCGAGACCGATCTGCAGCTCTCCCGCGATGCCCGCCTGGTGGCTTTGCACGACGATACCGTCGATCGCACCACCAACGGCCGCGGAGCTATTTCGGCCAAAACTCTCGAAGAGCTGCGCCGCCTCGATGCCGGCAGTTGGTTTCGACGGCCTGGACATAAGGACGCGGTGCCCGAATTTGTCGGCGAGCGGATCCCCACCATCCAAGAGGTGCTCGCCTTCGGCCGCGAGCACGACATTGGTCTGCACCTGGAGGTCAAAGCCACAGGGCCGAGTGGCGCCGAGCACGCCATTGTGGGGGCTTTGCACGCCGCAAACGAGATCCCTCGCAGCGTGGTTCTTTCTTTCGAACCCACCACCCTCCGAAGAGTGCGGGAGCTGGACCCTCTGGTGGTAACCGGATTTCTCTATAACGACCGTCTGCCTGCGGCCTCCGCCACGGCGGTGAATGTGGGTGCCCGGCAGCTTCTGCCTCGCGCCGATCGCGTCACCCCCGAACTGGTCCGCGATGCCCACGCTCATGATCTCAAGCTGGTCACCTGGACGGTCAATGAGCCCGAGCGCATGAAGGAGCTGATCTCGGCCGGCGTGGACGGCATCATCACCGATTATCCCGACCGCCTCCTGGCCGTGCTGCGCACCGCGAAGCCGCAAAACCCTTAAGCGCCCGCCTTACCCTCGCCGCTCGCGGCAAAGAGTCGCGCGAATTGCGGCAGGGCCATCTCCTCGGCTCGCGCGCTCGCGGCAATCCCGCATTCGCGCAGCAGCGTTGCTGCGCGCTCCGCGGCCATCAGCGAGCGCAGGTTATTCCGCAGCGTTTTTCTTTTCTGCGCGAAGCACGCCTTGAGAAACTCCATGAATTGCGTTTCATCCTTCACGTCGAGCCGCGAACGTTCGCCCGGCAGGCGCAACGCCAGCAGCGCGGACTCCACCTTGGGAGGCGGCTTGAACGCGCCCGGCGGAATCCGCAACAGGATCTCCGGCCGCGAGTAGAACTGCGTGAACGTCGAAAAGTAGCCATAATCGCGGTTGCCGGGTGAAGCCGTCATGCGCACCGCAACTTCGTGCTGCACCACCAGGAAAGCGCCCCGAAGCCGGTCCGCATGCGCGAGCAGGCGATGCACGATGGGCGAAGTGATGTAGTAGGGAAGGTTCCCATAGGCGAGAAAGGCCTCTCCGCCCGCAAGTTCGGCAAAATCCACCGCCAGGACGTCACCCGCCACGACCGTGACGTTCGGTAGATCGGCGGTCTGTTCCCGCAGGCCAGGCAGCAGCTTGGAATCGACTTCGATCGCGATCAGCCGCCCGGCTTGCCGGGCCATGAGCGAGGTCATCTCGCCATGGCCCGCGCCGATCTCGATCCACAGATCGCCGGGCCGCCCGGCTTCGCTCGGCGCGGCTGCTTTGCGCGCCCCCGTCGCAGCCGTTGCGCCGATCACAAGCTTCGCGATGCGCTCGCGCCATCCCGCGCTTGCCAGAAAGTGCTGTCCCAGGCGTTGGCGTGCCACGGCGCGCCAGTGTAGCAATTCCCGCTCGCCTGCGCCGCCCGCGATCGAATGTCACTTCCGGCTGGGATCGTCTTTAGGATTGACGTAGTTGAATTGTAAAGGGGACGTGCCGTGAACCTGGACCACCACCTCTCCGCTGGCCATCGCGTAGTGATGCATGTCCGGGTCGAGAAAAGCAAAACTGCCTGCTGGGAAATCCGCCATTTTGCTCTCCTCGAAGTGATCTCCCATCCCGACCTTGAATGTTCCGGAGATGACCGTGACGTTTTCCCGTTGAGGGTGCCAATGCGGTGCGATACGGTATCCACTCGGCATCTTCAAGCGCACTGTGTAGTCCCCGCTGGAGCCACTGGGGTTGCCCTCGAGCACCGCGAGCTGCGCGCCTGGGGCCACGAATGCCGGAGCTGGGCCGTAGGGAATGGCGTCGGCCGTGAATGCGTGTCTTTCAGTGGAAGCCGTCCGAGCGCCACCCGCCAGGAGTAGTCCCGCCCCGCACAACAATCCGACCCATGTGAGCTTAAACGTGTTCCGTTTCATACCTTGCCTCCGTAGTTGGTGAATAACTTCGGCAGGATATTCGTCTAGCCATGCGGCCGTTTCAATTGGGGCCAGATAACCATTGCATATCTTTCGTATATCGTCGTAAATAGCTGAATCCTGGAGGGTAATGCTCTAAAAGAGCCATGCGCGGTGCAAAACACACAGCGGACGAGATCGAACTGGACCTGGGGCGCTACGAACTTCGCCGCCGTGGACACCGGGTGAAGCTCGAGAAGAAGCCCATGGAGCTGTTGATTTTTCTGGTTGGCCGCAGAGAACAGCTGGTCTCGCGCAAGGATATTGTCATGAAACTTTGGCGTTCGGATCTCTTTGTGGATACCGAGCCAAACATCAACAATATTGTGCGAAAAATCCGCACGGCTTTGGGGGACGACTCGACGAAACCGCGTTTCCTCGAGACCGTGGTAGGGAAGGGGTACCGTTTCATCGGGCCCGTGCGAGTGATTAACGCTCGCTTCCGGCAGTCTCAGCTCGAACAGAATATCGCAGGCGAAGCCGATCAAGAGCGCGCTTCGGTCCGCGGCGAACGCGCGTCGCTCGCCGTGCTGCCGCTTTTCCTCCTCGGCAATATTCCCGATGACCGGGGCGTGTGCCTCGGGTTTGCGGACGCGCTGGTATCGCGCCTGGGAAATCTGCAGGGCATAGATGTTCTGCCGACTTCAGCAGTGCTCAACCTGCCCGCCGAAATGACCGCTTCGGATGTTGGCTCGCGCCTTGGTGTGCGTTTTGTAGTCCATGGTGCTCTGCGGGAATCGAAAGGGCAATGGCGTCTTTCCCTGGAGATGTTTGACACCCAATTGCAGGCCGCTTGCTTCACCAGGAGGTGCGATTTCGAGGTAAGCCGTCTGCCCGATCTTGAGGACGCGGTCGCCAAACAGATCGCCGGCGCACTGAACAGGACCTTGCAGCTGCCCGCGGCCCAGCGCCGTCCCCGGTATAGCCAGGATCCGCTGGCTTACGCGGAATTCATGCGCGGCTACCGGCTGAGCTCGTTCGGTGATCCAGCGTCGCTGGATGAAGCGGCGCAGCGTCTGAGCACTGCGGTTGCGCGAGACCCCGGTTTTTCCCTTGCCCATGCGACGCTTTCGTTTGTGTGCGCTACGCGCCACTTCGAATTCGACCCGGCCAGCGCCTGGCTCGAGAAAGCGGAGTTTCACTGCCGCCGCGCCCTCGAGGGAGACCCGGATCTGCCCGAAGGACACGTAGCCAAAGCCTTTCTGCTGTGGGGACCGTCGAAAAATTTCCAGCATCTGGAAGCGATTTCCGAGCTGCGGCGGGCGCTCGCCCTGCAGAATAATTTGCCGCATGCCTACAATCGTCTGGGCACTATTTTGGCGCACATCGGTCTGCTCGATCACGCTCGTGAAATGTATGAAAGAGGGCGGCCGTTCCATCCCAGGAAGGCGGTCAGCCACAGCATCGTTCAGGTCTATATCTGGAGTCGAGAGTACGATTTGGCTCGGGAACAGATTCAAGCGTGGCGAGACGAAAATCCCGGGAACAAGTATCCCGTCTATTTTGCTCCGCAGCTCGCCATGATGACGGGGGATTGGAAAGAGGCGAAAGCCCTGCTCGATGAGGCCGTGCGGCTCTTGCCCGGCGATCCCATGATCGCCAGTCTGCAAGGCCTTTTTTACGTTTTGACGGGAAAAATGGAGCTGGCGCTGCAGTGCGTGACCAATGCGTGCGCGAGCCCAAGATCCTTTGGACATGCCCACCATACCTACTATCAAATCGCCTGTATCTTCGCCGTCCTGGGGCGTCCTGCGGCTGCCTTTGAATGGCTTGAGCGCAGTGTCGGCACGGGATTCGCCTGCTGGCCGTTTTTTCTGAAAGACCCTTGCCTGGAGAATCTTCGCGGTCTTCCCGAATTTGATGTCCTGGTAAGCTCTTTACAGGCTAGGTATCCGGACCATCTGGGATTGCTCTAGCAGGCGCCTCTTCGCCAATTGCAGCCAGGTGCGGCGTGGTCGGAAGCGATCCCCATCTCCTTATCGGAAAATGCACTACCTCAGTTTCCGCTCGCTTGACGCGACGCCGCACGATTCAGTACCGTGAATGTTTGGTTTGTGTGACCCATGCGCATCCTATTCGTAGCTTCTGAAGGGTTGCCTTTCTCCAAGACAGGCGGCCTCGCCGACGTCGTCGAGGCGCTTCCCAAAGCGCTCGTCGGCTTGGGGCACGACGTTGCCGTCGTCCTCCCGCGTTACCGCAATACGCCGGTCAAGAAAGTTTTGCTCAAGAGCCTGACCGTGCCCATGGGTACGTCGCTTCGCTTTCCGGCCATTGCCGAGGGTCCGCGGCCCCACGGCGTGCAGTATTTCTTCGTGGACGACCCCGAATATTTCGACCGCGATCAGCTTTATGGTCTCGCGGGCAGGGATTACCCCGACAATGCCGAGCGTTTCGCGGAGTTCGCGCGCGCGGCGATCGAGCTGGCCAAGCAGGTATGGCAGCCCGACGTGATCCATTGTCACGATTGGCAGAGTGCGCTCGTGCCCGTGCTGCTGCGAACTTCCTACAGCGCCGACCCGCAGCTTTCGAACTTGCCGGTGGTCTTCACCATCCACAACATGGGCTACCACGGGCTCTTCCCGCGCGACGTCCTGGTGAAAATCGGTTTGCCCGATTCGCTGTTTCGCACGGACGCGCTCGAGTTCTTTGGCCACGTGAACTACCTCAAGGGCGCCCTGATTTTCAGCGACGATCTCACCACCGTAAGCCGCAAATATGCGGAGGAGATTCAGACCACCGAATATGGGCATGGCCTGGACGGCGTGGTGCGCACCCGAGCCGACCATCTGGTAGGCATCTTGAATGGCGTGGACTATTCGGTTTGGAATCCGGAACTGGATAGCCTCATCGCGGCCCGTTATTCGGCCAAGGATCTTGGTGGAAAGCAGATCTGCAAGGGCGACCTGCTCACCGAATTCCAGTTGCCGGGCGAAAATCTGCAGCGGCCCCTGATTGGAATTGTGTCGCGTTTCGCGGACCAGAAGGGCTTCGACTTGCTCACCCAGGTGGCGGACGCATTAATGCAGGAAGACTTGGCCATCGTGGCGCTGGGTGCCGGCGAAGCGAAACACGAGCGCATGTTCCGCGAACTCGCCCAGCAGTTTCCTAAAAGGCTCGCGGTGAAGATCGCCTATGACAACGCCATTGCCCATAAAATCGAGGCCGGCGCCGATATGTTCCTCATGCCTTCGCGGTATGAGCCCTGCGGCTTGAATCAGATTTATAGCCTGCGCTACGGCACCGTCCCGGTGGTCCGGGCCACGGGCGGCCTCGACGATACCATCGAGCCTTACGACCGCACCACCGGCCGCGGCACCGGATTCAAGTTTTCCGAATACACCGGTAGGGCATTGCTCGGCGCGCTTCACGAAGCGCTCGCTCTATTCCCGGACAAAATCGCCTGGCGCCGCCTGCAAACCAATGGCATGGCCAAGGATTTTTCCTGGAATGCTTCGGCGCTCGAGTATGCCAGGTTGTATGATGTAGCTCGAAAGGGAAGAATCCGAACCGCTGCGACATCATCTAAATAGGTGCGTTTAGCTCCCCCTTACGTGGAGCGCGCTCAAGCGAAAGGAACATATGGCAGATACCATTTCCAGTGTTACGGACAGCAACTTTCAGGCCGAAGTCATCGACGCGAGCAATGCGCAGCCTGTGATGGTGGATTTCTGGGCAGACTGGTGCCGCCCGTGCCATATGCTCGCGCCCACGGTGGCCGAAATCGCCCAGGATTACGTCGGTAAGCTCAAAGTGGTCAAGCTCAACGTCGATGAAAACGTGAATTCGGCGGGCCGTTTCAATATCCGCGGCATCCCTACTCTTCTGATCTTCAAGGGCGGCCAGGTCGCCGATCAGATCGTGGGTGCTGTCCCCAAGGATCAAATCTCCAAGATCGTCGACCGCCACACCTGAACCAACGCTCGCCCTTCTGCCCGAACGCCCTTTTACGCGAACGTCCCGCCGCGAAAAGCGTCCACACACGAGCGCTTTTCGCGCGGGAAAGTACGGCTTAACGGGCTTTCTCCCGAGCAACGGTTCTCCCGGAAAGTGACCCGCCACCATCCGCCGCCTTGCCTTTGACCTCTCGCGGCGAGTACGATATTCGTTCCGCCGCAAGCCTTGAGCGAACCCCTCCTGTGTCTCTCAGGAAGGAAAATGGTCCAGGCAGAGTGCGGCCCGAATACGGCGAATGAGCCCTTCAAAAAAGGATCCAGCGGGAATGAAATCTATCGTTGTCGTGGGCGCGCAGTGGGGCGATGAAGGCAAGGGCAAAGTCGTCGATTATATGGCGGCCTCGTTTGACTATATCGCGCGCTGCGCCGGCGGTCACAACGCGGGACACACCGTCATTTACAATGGCAATCGCTTCGTCCTGCAGTTGATCCCCTGCGGAGTTCTCCGTCCGGGCAAACACGCCGTGATTGGCGCGGGTGTGGTGGTTGATCCCGCCGCGCTGGTGGCGGAACTCGATAGCCTCGGCCGCATGGGCATCGACGTCCGCGGCAGGTTGCACCTCGGCAACCGCGCACATCTCATCTTTCCCTATCATCGCCAGATGGAGAAAGCTGCGGAAGCCGCTCGCGGCGCGGCCAAAATTGGCACCACCTCCCGCGGCATCGGCCCGGCGTACGAAGATAAAATGTCGCGTTCCGGCTTGCGTGTTTGCGATCTGATGGAGCCGGCGCGATTCCGCGAGAAACTCGCGCGCGTCGTGCAGGAAAAAGATGCCATCTGCCGCGCGGCCTATGGAACCGCACTCGAAGTGGAAGGTCTTGCCGACAAGTACCTCGAATATGCCGAGCGGTTGCGGCCGCTCGTCGTGGACGCCTCGGCGCTGATCAATCGAGTTCTCGATCAAGGCAAGTCGGTGCTTTTCGAGGGCGCGCAGGGCACCATGCTCGATATCGACTATGGCACCTACCCGTTTGTGACCTCCTCGAACGCCACTGCGGGCGGCGCCTGCACGGGTCTGGGCGTAGCGCCGACGCGCATCTCCGGTGTTGCCGGCGTTACCAAGGCCTATACCACCCGCGTGGGCAGCGGCCCATTCCCCACGGAGATGCTCGATCTGGAAGCCCGCGAAGTGCGCGATCGCGGCAAAGAGTACGGCGCCGTCACCGGCCGCCCGCGCCGCTGTGGATGGCTCGATCTGCCCATGCTCCGCTACGCCCTTACGCTCAACGGGATTAGTTCGCTGATCGTGACCAAGCTCGACGTTTTCGATACGCAGCGCGAAATTCAGGTCTGTGTCGGCTACTGCTACAAGGGTGCTCCCATGAACGAAATGCCGGCCGCCAGCGAGGATTTCGATCACATTCGCCCGGAGTATCGCACGCTCCCCGGTTGGCAAGCCTCCACCGAGGGCATTCGCGACGCCCAAGGCCTGCCGCGAAACGCGCTCGACTACCTCAAGTTCATCTCCGACGAGCTGAACGTGGAGATTGGCATGATCTCCACCGGACCGGAGCGCGACGCTACGATTATCGCTTCCGGAACGCAATTCGCCTCCTGGCTCTGAGCCGCCCATGCCGTCCTTCGAAGAAGCCCGCGAAAAAGTGATCGCCACGGTTCGAGCGTTGCGCGCTCCGCTGGAGGTGGAAACGGTCGAGCTCACGCGCGCTTGCGGCCGCGTGCTGGCGCAGCCCGTTGTTGCGGATCGCGACTACCCGCCGTTCGATCGCTCCATTCGCGATGGTTTCGCTCTCCGCTCGGACGACGCGGTTCTCGGTGCCACCTTGCGCTGTGTCGGGGAGATCAAGGCCGGCGGCGACTTCCATGGGACCGTCGCTCCCGGTGAGTGCGTGCAGATCATGACCGGCGCGGCAGTGCCGAAAGGGGCCGATGCGGTCGTAATGATCGAGCAAGTCTCCATCGATGGAGATCGCGTGATGCTCAGCCGCGCCGTCACCCGCGGTCAAAGCATCGTAGCGCGCGGCAAGGAAGCACGCGCGGGGCAGCAGCTCCTGTCCTCCGGCACGCGGCTCGGTTATGCCGAAATGGCTTTGGCCGGTCAGGTAGGCGTTCATCACCCCAACGTTTTCAAGCGTCCGCGAGCCGCCATTCTCTCGACGGGTGATGAAGTGGTTGATGTCTCCGCTACGCCCGGCCCACTGCAGGTTCGTAACGGCAATAGCGTCGCCATCGAAGCCTTGGCTGGGCTCACCGGCGCCGAAAGCGACTCTCTGGGAAACGCGCCGGATGAGAAAACAGAGCTCCGCCGCCGCATCGAGCGCGGCCTGAAAGCGAATCTGCTGATTATTTCCGGCGGCGTCTCGATGGGGAAGTACGACTTGGTGGAGCTGGTCCTCGGCGAATTGGGCACGAAGTTCGTATTCGATTCCGTCGCCATTCGTCCGGGAAGGCCCGCCGTTTTTGGCGTGTGCGGCGGCAAGCCTGTATTTGGCTTGCCGGGCAATCCCGTTTCGACGATGGTCACTTTCGAGTTGTTTGTGGTTCCCGCGATCGATCTGCTCAGCGGCGCGGAGCCGCGGCCCCTGCCGATTTTCCGCGCGCGCCTCGCGCACGCGCTTAACGAGCGCAGCGAATTGACCCACTTCCTGCCGGCGCGTGTGCGCACCGTGCAGGGAAGTCCCGAAGTGTCCGCCCTGCCATGGCAAGGCTCTGGGGATATCGTCGCTCTGGCGGAGTCCAATGCGTTCCTGGTGGTGTCGCCCGATAAACTCAATTGGGAGGCTGGCGAGATGGCCCTGGTAATACCTCGCCGCGGTCTGCTATGACCCGCAGGCTCGGCCTGAAAGCTGTCATCCCGAGTTGATCCGGGCCTCGTATGCTGGAGGGAGGAGCGAGGGATCTGCTTTTCGTTTTTGTAGCCTAGGGCTCCCGCGCCGGTGCGGCAGCGCCTTTGACTAGGTCGCGGGGCCCTGGGGATTTGATTATCGCCAGCGGGGAGAAATGAAAAAGCTCAGCCATTTCGGCAAAGGCTCGGAAATCTCCATGGTGGACGTCAGCGCCAAGGCTACAACCGTGCGAAAGGCATCGGCTCGCGGATTCGTGCGCCTCAGCAAGCCCGTCCTTGAACAGGTGCGGCGCCGCAAAACCCCCAAGGGCGATCCGCTGGAAATTGCCCGCATCGCGGGAATCGCCGCCGCCAAGCGTACCTCGGAGTGGATACCTCTTTGTCATCCTCTGCCGATCACGCACATTGATGTGATTGCGACCCTGTGCCAGAATGGCGTGGAAGTTACCTCGAGCGTCACGGCCGCTGCGCAGACCGGTGTCGAAATGGAAGCGCTTGTGGCAGTTGCCGCCGCCGCGCTCACCGTCTACGACATGTGCAAGGCCCTCGATAAGTCGATTGAAATCACGGATATCTATCTGGTCGAAAAGACCGGGGGCAAGAGCGGCGATTATCGCCGTAAAACGCAGCGAACCAAATGACTGCCGCCGCCAAGACGGTAAATGTAATGATCGTGGACGACAATCCCCTCATCCGCGAGCTCATGGCCCAGGCGCTCGATCCCCTCTGCCGCGTCATCCTCGCCGCCGATGGCGCTGACGCGCTGCTCAAGGCCGTCGACGCCCCGCCCGATCTGATCATCACCGATTTCAAAATGCCCGGACTCGATGGCCGGCAGCTTTATGAGAAATTGCGCCATCGCGAAGCAACGCGAAATACTCCGTTTATCTTCGTGGCCAGCCAGGGCGACATCGAAGAGAAGTTGCGGCCGCTCGTCGCCGCCGAGGACTTTATTCCCAAGCCTTTTTTCACCGCCGATCTGGTGCGCGTGGCCAAAAAATTCGTGGATCGCGTGCACCTCGAAAAGCTGCAGCAGCGCGCTCCCCGCGCGGGCGTCATTCAGGGACGCCTGGAAGAGATGGGCGTGGCCGAGTTGATGCAGTCTTTGGAGATGGGGCAGAAGTCCTGCCGCCTCGCGCTTACCCATAACGGCCAGAAATGCGAACTCTTTTTCGCCGGGGGGCAGTGCAAGGACGCCCGCCTCGGCGATGTCGAAGGCGATCCTGCTGTCTTTGAAGCCATCAACTGGGCCGATGGCGAATTCGAAATCGATTTCGCCGCTACTTCCGAGCGCACCACCACGACGCGCTCCACGACCGGCCTCCTCATGGAGGCCATGCGCTTGCTCGACGAAACCAACAGCAACCGCGTGGAAAGCTGAAAAGTTTGCGTATCGAGTTACAAGCGTGAGCGCTGAGCTAAAGAAGCCGCGCGTAGCCCTTGTGACGGTAAGCGATTCCGTTTCCCGCGGCCAGCGCCAGGATCGTTCCGGCCCCGAATTGGCGGAGCGCTGCCGCGCGCTCGGCTGGCAGGTCGTCTCCTCCGAAGCTCTCTCCGACGATCGCGACGCCCTCGAAAAGCGCCTCGCTGCGCTTGCAGACTCGGATTCAATCGACCTCGTGCTCACCACCGGTGGCACCGGTGTCGGCCCCCGCGATACCACTCCCGAAGCAACCGCCGCTGTCTGCGAAAAATTGTTGCCGGGTCTCGGCGAGCTCATGCGCGAGAAGGGCCGCGCGAAAAATCCTCGCGCCGCGCTTTCGCGCTCCGTCGCCGGAGTGCGCAAGCGGGCGCTGATCGTCAATCTGCCCGGCAGCCCGCGCGGCGCGGTCGAATCTCTCGACGCTGTTGCCGATCTTTTGCCTCACGCTGTGGAAGTCCTTCGCGGCGCAAGCCACGACTAAATCCCCGGTCAAAAATTGACGAGTATCGCTGTATGAGGAACGCGGACGCTACTTCTTTGACTCTGAAATCGCCTGCAAGTCCTTGAAGTTGAGAAAATCCTCGCACACGTATTCCGCTATGTTCCAGTCCGGCTTCAACTCAAAAACGATGTGAGCGGTCCAGGGTTTTGTGTAGGCCTTCGGATCGTCGATGGTGATGTCGTCGGTCATGGCGTCGTGGCTGGTGCGCCGTATGCGTTCCGTCAGATGCAGTGCATCGCTGTGCGGATGACCCAGCGAATCGAGCCAGCTCTTGTCGTTGAAGCCGACCGTGTCTACGATCAGTGTACTCCCCTCCCACTTGCCGATCGAATCGCCCATCCACGTGGGATTCAGGTCCTTCGGATGCTGCCGGCCGTCTGTATAGATGGCACGCACAAAATGGTCGAACTCGAAAAACATCATCACCCGGCCGGGAATCTGCATGATCTCAAACGGCGCTCCCAATCGTTGCGTGTAGAGCCGCGGCACGCTCGGCGGAAAGCAACTGATGACCGGATCGTTGCTCTCCGCCAATGGAACGGCGCGAGGACCGAGATTCGGCTTGTTGGCCTTGAATTTTGCCTCGCCCCAGGCCGTCATGGTGGGCTCCACGTGCGTAAGGTAATTGACCACGTCGCCAAGCGTGTAGCGTTTCGCGTTGTCCGGCGGGCGCCGTGATCGCCGCCAGACTCCGGAGAGGTCCGTGGGGGCCGTTTGGGATTTTGCCGCTGCCTGCGGGGGAGCGGTCTGCGCACGCGCTCCGGAGGAGCACGCCAATATGCATATCAGTGAGAAGACCGGTGCCGCCATGCCGGCGGCCGGACCCGTCAGGCGTTTGCGCATCGTAAAACTCCTCCGCTCACGCCATTCCTATTGATCTGCATAGTCTTCGCCGCGCTCGATGGTGAACGATTTCCCGTCGGCCAGCACAATCTTGCTGAGCCGCGTGGTGTGCGAGCCGTTTTTCGCGCAATTACCGATGATGGTGACCCGGTCCCCGGGCTTGAGCGTGTTCTTCGTCCAGCCGTCCCTCGACATGCTGGCTACACTCACAGCTTCCGCAATCCATTTTTGGGCATTCCCGGCGGCATCCGTGACGTCAAAATAGATTTCTGAATGGGGATTGATGAACTTGAAATCCGTCACTGTTCCCTTTTGCGTGGTCAGTTTCGGGTCGTACGACGCCGCCCCGTGGTGCCCGAAGACCGGAACGGAAATCCCGAGCAGGGCAGCGCCATACATAAAAATGATCAAGGTCTTCAAGTTCATGGCGACCTCCAGTTGGGCGCGAATATTCCATCCCGGTCGGCCCTTGTCAAGGTCGTGCGTAACCCCGCCTGCCTATTCCCGAGACGAGGTGCCAGATCAACCGGTCGATGCAACACCGGCTGATATGAATGTTTTCGTCTTGCGCGGAGTGCCGATCCGTAGAGCGTTGGAAGGAGGGCAGTCGTTACCCTCAACGAATCACAAGATGCAGGCAACCGCGCAGTTACTTCATCTCGCTGCGAGCGATTCCACGCGATACCGGCCGCGCGTTAGGTCCCACCCTTTGAAGAGGGGCCCCAAGTTCAAACATTCAGACGAATGTCAACCTCAAGGCAGTTGTGTGAGCGTAATGGTGGTGTTTTCGGTTCCGGACTCTGTGATAGTCGCGAATGCGCCCGTGCCGGTCAAATCGAACGTTTTTGAGCTTGGCGAGCTAGAGATATCGATGAAATATGGCGACGGCGGCATGATGTTGGCCAGCGAAGCTCCGTGCGCAACGTTCAGGAATCCCCCGTACCAGTCGGAAGGCGGGGGTACGAGAACTTTACAGCCTATAATCGGGAGGACTGCCGCCTCTGTGAGGGCCTCCGTGACGTTCGGAGTGATCTTCAGCTGCATAACGAGCTTTTTCTGCATTTGTTCGATATACAAATTCAGGTCAAGCTCTCCTTCGACGCCGATTGTCCCTGAAACGCCGTTCCCGGAAGAACAGTCCGGCACACCTTGCACCCACTGAAACACCCAACTGAGCGAGTCATAAGTGAGCGGGCCGCTGCCTTTGTAGGTAAGAGAAGTCTGGTCGAATTGCATCGGTACCCCCTGGGCAGTTACGTGGGAGGTCATGTTGACAACCGTCGGATCCCCGCCCGTTTGCGTGCCGATCACCTGCGAAACGAAATCCATTTTCAGGTTACCCACCGCACAGGCCGTGACTTGCGCAAGATAATTGGGGAAATCCGTTTCGGCGCCGCCAAGAAGTACGTATATTCGCACGGCGGTAATCATGTTCTTCGCTTCCGTAGCCCGATCCTGGAAAGACCCCAAACTCAAACAGCGTTGATAGGCATCGTTGTACTTGCTGGACATGAGTTGTTGCGCGTTCGTGCCAAGCATGGCCACTTCGCTCGCCAAGGTTGGGTCGCTTATACCGAGGAGCTGCTGAAAACGTCCCCACACCTCGAGCTGGTGTACGGCTTCGTCGGAAAAAAAGCCGTCGTTGATAGCAGCTTGAACGAGGGGCTGGATTACGTCGGTGTAATAAGACTGAAGCAGAGCTTGCACTTGGGAGAGAATCTGCGGATCGGACTGGGGGGACAACTGCTTCGTCAATTGGGCTATAGAGTTGCTTAACCGACTCGCATTCTGCAGGGCAACGGTTGCGGAATATGCATTGTTGATCGGGTCGATGCCCTCGCCATAGGTGCTGAACTGAAAAATGTGCATGCTTACGCCTGAGGTTGCATCCAGGGGATAGAGGTAAAAATCCTGACCTTGAGCCTCATAGCCAAATCCCGTTTGGTTGCTGGCGGGTACATTTGTCGCCGCCTGAATCGTCAGAGTTGCCGGGTTCAAGAGCTCTAATCCCTCAGGTGTCACCTGAACTGCAGCCGCAAAGCCGCCCAGGAGCGGCATTCCCGAAATCGTCTGGACCGGCGTCATGGTGATCGACTCGTCGCTTAGCAGCGCATTCGCGGGAAAAGTGAGCGTAAACACCGACCCGTCCGCCGCGGTTGCCGTGATCGTGCCGCCATTCGCAGCCGAAATAACCTGCGTCACGCTGTGCGTCGAATCCACCACCGGGCTAACGTTCCATGGATTCGCCGCCGCCTGAAAGATACTCGCGGTATTCCCGGGCTTCTCGCTCGGGATATCTCCGCTGGTGCCCCACTGCAGGCTGATGAGACCGCCCGGGTTGCCGCTGGGGATGATGTACCAATTGCCTTCGGAGGGCCGCCATACGGCGAAATCGGTTTTCTTATCTCCGTCGTAGTCTCCGGGCACGGGAACGTCTCCGATCGTCCCCCACTGCTGAACGATGGGAGTTCCCGGATTGCCGCTGGGGATGATGTACCAATTGCCTTCAGAGGGCCGCCATACGGCGACATCGGTCTTCCCGTCGCCGTCGTAGTCCGCAGGCACGGGAACATCTCCGATCGTCCCCCACTGCTGAACGATAGAAGTTCCCGTGTTGCCGCTGGGGATGATGTACCAATTGCCTTCAGAGGGCCGCCATACGGCGACATCGGTTTTCTTGTCGCCGTCGTAGTCCCCGGGCACAGGAACGTCTCCGATCGTCCCCCACTGCTGAACGATGGGAGTTCCCGGATTGCCGCTGGGGATGATGTACCAATTGCCTTCAGAGGGCCGCCATACGGCGACATCGGTTTTGCCGTCGCCGTCGTAGTCTCCAGGCACGGGAACGTCTCCGCCTGTCCCCCACTGCTGAACGATGGGAGTTCCCGTGTTGCCGCTGGGGATGATGTACCAGGTTCCCGTCGACGGACGCCACACCGCGACATCGGTCTTCCCGTCGCCGTCGTAGTCCCCGGGCACCGGAACGTCTCCGATCGTCCCCCACTGCAGGCTGATCGGACTGCCTGGTTTACTGCTGAGGACGATGTACCACGTGCCATCGGAAGGCCGGAAGACGGCGAAGTCCGCCTTTCCGTCGCCGTCAAAGTCACCGCTAACCCCGGCGCCCTGCGCGTATGCGACCGTGCCAAAGAGCGCTGCCAGACCGAGGCTGCAAAAGCATAAAAACACAAGCCTGCGAAGGGCATTAGGGAAGTACGTACAGGCAGAAGCTAGAACACAGGGCCGGGTAATCGCCATGTGATCCTCCTCGCGGGGAGGGCAGTGTATAGCAAAACCTGTGGGATCTGTAAAATTTCCTCGGGAAAACTCGAAGACAAGCAAGATGGTGAGGGACTTGGAGCCCGCCAACTCCCGATAAGCCCCGCCGTCATGAATCCGGCCACCCTTGGATACGGCGGCTTATCGCGACTTGTACTTGCGAAGTGCGCAGGGAATCTGACATCGTTAGCTCTGTGGAGATAAGGGTGCGCTGAAATAGCTCGTCGGGAATCCATCTCCGGAAAGAACATCGATGTCCTCATCCATCAGAAAACATGCCGGGCCCGCCAAGGCGAGCGACGTGCCCGCGGTTCCAGAGCCCTCATTCGCAGAGCGTGCCCGTACCTTGGTGCACTTGGGTCGGATTGGCACCCTCTCGACGCTTTCTCGTAAGCAGCCCGGATTCCCATTCGGATCGGTCATGCCTTACGGGTTGAACGACCACGGATGCCCCATCTTTCTGATCAGCACGATGGCCATGCACACCCAGAATTTACAGGCGGACCCCAGAGCCAGCCTGCTCGTCACTCAGCCCGACGCCGACGGCGATCCGCTGGGCGCGTCCAGAGTTACGCTGCTGGGGAATGTAACGCCGGTGCCTGAGCCGGAAACGGCCGCCGCCCGTAAGCTCTATCTGGAACGTTACGCCAACAGCAAGTACTGGGTGGACTTTGAGGACTTCTCGTTCTATCGCCTGGACGCGATCGATGTCTACTACGTGGGCGGCTTCGGAGTAATGGGTTGGGTCCCTGCTTCGGAATATGAAACCGCCAGGCCCGACCCTCTTGCAGATGCCGCAGCCGGAATCATCCGGCATGTGAACGCGGACCACGGCGATGCGCTGATCCTGCTGGCTCGCGCATTCGCTGGCACGGAGTCTCAGGAGGCGACCATGACTGCGGTCGATCGCCTGGGGTTTTATGTTCGCCTCAGGACCCGCGACGGCATGCGGGGTGCCCGCATCGCGTTCCTGCGCGAAGCGACCACTCCCGACGAAACGAGAGCAGTTCTGGCCGAGATGGTTCAGCAGGCACGGCTCGCCTGAGCGCGCGGCTGACGGCTGTAGCGAAGCCTACGCCAAAGTGTCCGCCTGTTAGCTGATCGACCGAAGCCGGAACGCCACCAGTTCACCCGCAAATCCCGGTCCGCTGATCGCCACGACGATGTACTGTTGCCCATTCAACATGTACGTCATTGGCGAACCGCTCTGCGGCGCGGGCATGAAGACGGCGCCCACTTCCTTGCCGGTCGCTTTGTCGTAGGCGCGCAGCATTGCGCCGCGCCCGTTGGAAGCAGTGGTCGTAAACATGGGCTCGCCCGCGATCACCAGCGTTTTTGTCGTCAGCACTCCCACCAGCCCTGGCTGCCCAGTCCGCGGAATCGTCAGGCCTTTCAGCGCCGCATGATTGCGCACGTTGTCGGGTGTTTCGCCGTGCGCCACCTGCCACGCAATTTCGCCTTTGTCCATGTCGTAGGCCGTAATCCGCCCGTAGGGAGGCTTCAGCAATGGCAAGCCGTTCACGCTGAGGGTAGCGCCACCCTCACCGCCTTCGGCCGCCGCTCCCGGAGCGCGCGGCGCCGGTGGAGCGCCCATGGGGGTGCTGTTCCGCGGCTCTTTGCCTGCTGTGCCCTGCACATACTCCATGTCCGAAAATTGCGGGCCCGGCGTCGGGATCATTCCCAGCACCGCAATCGCGCTCTGCGAGTAAACGTAGAGCTTGTGCGTTTCGGGATCATAGGATCCGCCCGGCCAGTTCGCTCCGCCGGTTGATCCCGGCGAAGTAATCGTTCCCAGCGTTCCGTCCGCCTTGCTGACCGTCGGCGGACTAAAGATAGGTCCGATGCGATATCTTGAGGCGAGCTTGACAGCCTCGGCCCTTAGCTCCGGCGTGAAGTCAATCAAGCTCTCGATGGAGACTCCCTGATTATCGAAGGCCGGGGGCTTCGTCGGAAACGGCTGCGTGGGCGAATACCATTCGCCGGGCACGTCGCCTTTGGGCACGGGACGCTCCTCGATGGGCCAGATCGGCTCGCCGGTTTCGCGGTTGAAGACGTACAGGAAACCCTGCTTGGTGGGCTGCGCCAGTGCCTTCACCGTCCGCCCGTTAAGCGCGATGTCCGTCAGGATCGGCGCACAGGGTATATCCATGTCCCAGATCCCGTGGTGAACGAGTTGGTAGTGCCATTTGCGTTTGCCGGTTTGCAGATCGACAGCCACGATGCTTTCGCCAAAAAGTCCCTTACCTGGGCGATCGCCTCCGTAGTAATCGCCCGTCGGCAACTCCACGGGCAGATACACAAGCCCTAAGTCTTCGTCGACGGACATTTGTGCCCAGACGCCCGTATTGCCGGTGTACGTCAGGGAGTCCTTCTCCCATGTGTCGGCTCCATACTCACCGGGGCGGGGAATCGTGTGGAAAATCCACAGCCGCTTGCCCGTGCGCACATCGAATCCGCGAACGTAACCCTTTACGTTCTTGCGACTCTTCGGATCGCTTCCGGTCAGGTGCGCTGCGCCGACGATCACCACATCCTTGGCCACCACTGGCGTCGAATGGAGCCCCACCTCGCCGGTGATCAGGTCGATCTCCTGATCGTCGTCTTGTTTCAAATCGACTACCCCGTTCTTCCCGAAGCCGGTCACCGGCATCCCGGTCTTCGCGTTCAGCGCGATCAGCCGGTAACCGGGCGTAACGTACAGAATTCGTTCCTCCCGGCCATCGGTCCAATACGCCACGCCGTGCCCGGAAAGCTGCCGGGGCGCGTACGTGCCGCGCATCCCTTCGTCCTCGCGATGGACCCAGAGAAGTTCACCGGTCGCCGCATCCATGGCCACTACCGCGCGGCGCGTACCGCCGGTGGAGTACAACACCCCGTGAGCCATCAGGGGAGTCGATTCAAATTTGAATTCCGGCCGCGGGCCGAGCGAATCCGTTTTGAATCGCCACGCGATTTCCATCTTGCCGAAATTGTCCGCATTGATCTGATCGAGCGGCGCGTAGCGCGTGCTGCCCAGGTCGCCTCCATAGTTGTGCCACTCGCCGTTCTTTGTGCCCGATTGTCCGCGCGCGTTCATCGCGAAGCAAAGCGCGCACAACGCCAATACCAGACGAGAAGATTTCAGCATCGCTGTCCTCCTGCGTGGCTTCTCTGCTGAGGGGCCCCAGATCGCCTTGGCCGATTGCGCGTATTCTGTTCCTACTTTCGGCCGCAAACAAGCAAATTTGGAAAGCAGCCGCCGCTCGCTGCGGCGAAGCGTGAAATAGGGAGAGTGCTGCGCTTGTCGATCGCGCTCAGGCGCTCAGGTGTGCGCGGAGAAATTCCGACACCGCGCGACCACTACCGGCATTGTCGCGACTGCCGCGGCCCATGTGAGCGCCATCGGCGATCAGGCGAGCGGTTTTCGGTTCGCCGTGTTCGAGCAGCAGGGGGATCTCCTGCGGGGAGATCCAGGGATCTTTTTCGCCATTCACCATGATCATGGGGGCGCACGGTTTGTCGAGCCAACCTTGCTCCAGCAGAGACATCGCGGGAGCCGTCTTCACCAGTTCGGCGTAATCCTTCACATGATTGCTGTAGATCATGGAATCCAGCAGCGGCCAGAAGTAGGTTTTTTCGCTTTGCAGCCCGCGCAGCCACGGTTCCTGAAACGTGTAGTGGATGGGACCGCCGAGTTGTGCCGAAGCGCGGATCCGTTTGCTTTCGACATAAGCCATCTTGCCGCCCCAATAACCGGCGTAGCTGCGTCCGATAAAGCCAAGCCGCTGGGCGTCGAGATCTTGCCGTGTGAGCAGGTAGTCGATCGTGGCGGTGTAGAGTCGTTCGGCGTTCGGCGTGTTCCACACCGGACATTCCCCCGCGCCCGGCATATCCATGGAAAACGACGCGGCCCCGATGCCCAGAATGTCGTTGGTGTTGCGATCTTCCTTGTAGACGTCCACTCCTCCGGTGGCGATCACCACGGGCGGCCGTGTGACGCCTTTGGGCTTGCGCAGATAGCCGATGATCTCCTTGCCTTCGAAGGGAATCGCCACGCGCTCCATCGGCGGATCCTGCGAGCGCGCAGCCTTCAAATAATTTTCGACGCACTTGCGATATGCCGCCTGCTTGGCGGGGTGATTGATCACCGGGAATTTGGCGATGCTGTAATAAGCGGAAGCCTTCTCATAGGCCTTGTTGGCTTCCTGCATCTTCCCCTGCGATTCGAGCTCCGCTGCTTGATGCTCGGCAGGTACGGCCAGTTTGGCCCACTCCTTGACCCAGGCCTCGGGATCGAGGCTCGTGAGGCGCGCGAAGATCGCCTTCGCTTCTGTGGGATCGGCGCCGCGGCCGAGGAATTCCTGCAGTCGCATTTTGGCGCCCGCCGCATAGCTGGGATCCGTGAATGGATTGACGCCGCCGGCTCCAATCTGGGGCTGCTCCGCAGCGCCCGCTTCGGGCGCCAGTGCGTATGGAAATCCACGCGCCCACATGTTGCTTGTACCGGCGAGAGCCAGACCCGTACCTGCCGTGGCGACTTCCAGGAACTCTCTGCGAGAGGGGCGATTTGATTTAGTCATGTTGCAACTCCGCCGTCGTTTCTGTTTTAGACGTTCGCTTCGCCAATAGATTAGACAATCGACAAAGTCCGAAAGCGATCATCTATTAAAACAGAGGTAAAGGAAAGCGTGGGCTCGCGCTGCTGCTGCTTTGGAACGGGGACTCTCGATGCTGACGGAAAGACGACTCGAACCTACGAAGTGGGCCTGGATTGAATCACAATCTCGGCCAGCCAGTCTTCCAGCAGGGACCTTTGATTTGGAGCCATCTCGCTGAAGGCCAGGCCCATCCCGAAACTGCCTTGGGAATAGACCACTTTGGCCTTGGTCTCGAAGACGCCCTGATCTCTCAGAATTCGCAAATGGACCAGCGTGCCGTCGGGGAACGGGTTTAGTGTTTCGATGTAGCAACCCCCGAGGCCCAGCTCCGAAATTCGTGCGGAGAGCCGGGTGCCCGAGTTCGGCTCGGTTACTTCAGCGGAAGCGACCAGTTGGCAGCGCAGAACGGCTCGCTGTTTGGCTCGTTGCGAATCCCCTCCGGTAGCCGGTGTGGACCCGTTAGCTTTCTTCTTGGATCGATCGTCAGGCATCTGTCACGTCCGGCGATATCCCGGCACGCAAACTATCTCAAATCAGCCGCTGCCGAGGGGAAAAAATGCAGGCGCATGCTCACTTTCACACGAGTCGACTCGCAGTCGGTGGAGAGCATTCCCGGTTCCTCTCGGTTCTACGGCTGATTAAGTCTCTGTCGCTTCGCTCTGCAGCGCAATAGACCGTTGTTCCCTTGTGCTTTGCCAATAACGCTGTCAGGCAGAGAAAGAATCTGCTTCGGTCATGTTGCAGGTCTGTGGCGAAGTGCTCCCTCTTCGCGCGGCCGTGAAAGTCTGCTTCAGCTTCCAAGCATCTTGAAGCGACAGGCACTTTGCGTACCATCTCGGAGCAGTGACTGCCCTGCTCCGGTGCAATTCGTATCAAGTGATTCCTGTATACGCGGTTGCGACGCTCGGAGAGGCCTTTTCCACACCCTTTTCAACAATTTTGTTGAAAACCGTTCTCGCTCTCACAGGAAAATTTCCAACTGAATGTGAAAATTTTAAACAGCCGCTCTCTCGACGCATCCATTGCCTGTGCGCGAATCTCTCTCGCCTTTTTTTGACCACGCCCGCCACGAATGCCCGTGGTGAACGCCCAGGGTGAATGCTAAACTAGTGCGTCGCGCAACTTCACGATCCTTGATCGCCGACCCATCTTGATCCCCGAGCAAAGCTCCATCCAGAGCGCCCGCCCAGGCGCCGCAAAGATCCGTCCGACAAAATTTCTCTACCTGAATCTGCTGTGGCGTAACCTCGGCGTTCATCCTTTGCGCTCCGCGTTCAGCGCCGCCGCCATCGGCCTGCAAGTCTTCCTGATTCTTCTGATTGTTGGACTCACTTCGGGCATCCTCAGCGATTGGCGAGCGCGTGCCGAAGGCGTGGGGGCCGACATTATCGTTCAGCCGCCGAACTCTTCGATCTTTTTTTCGTTTTCGAGCGCGGTCATCCCGGACTCCCAGGTGCCTCGAATCGAAAAACTGCCTGGAATCGACGAAGTTGCCCCCGTACTCGTGATTGTGGATACCGCCACCCTCAGCGTCATTTATGGAATTGATTACGCGCGGTTTAATGGGTTGAGCGCCGGCTTTACGTTCCTTTCCGGCGGCACGTTTACCGGTCCCGACGACGTGATTGCTGACGATCTGGCGGCACAGGGCCGCAAGCTCACCGTCGGCGGCACCGTCTCGCTGATGAATCGGACCTTCAGGGTCTGCGGCATCGTCGTTCATGGCAAGGGCGCTCGTTTCTTCGTACCGATCGAAACGGCGCAGGGAATTGCCGGCGCCCAGAAGCGCGTCTCCATGATCTACGTTCGGAGCACGGGGAATACCGAAGCTCTCCGCGCCTCGCTCGTCAGGCTTTTGCCCGGCTATCGCATTCGTTCCATGGCCGAGTACATGTCACTGATGACCTCTTCGAGCCTGCCGGAACTGAAGCCGTTTCTCCGCTCCTTTATCGGCTTGGGCATCGTGATCAGCTTCCTCGTCATTCTGCTGACCATGTACACCATGGTGCTTGAGCGCCGCCGTGAGATCGGCATCCTGAAGGCGCTCGGCTCGTCGCGTCTCGAGATTTGCTGGCTAATCGTCGCCGAAGCTCTCTTGCTTGTGGTTCTCGGTGTAGCTCTCGGCCTAATCGGCACTTACAGCACCACTACAGTCCTGCATCACACCTCGCCCACGTTGCAGATTGAGATCACCGCCGACTGGATCGTTCGTGCCATTCTCGTCGCCATCGGCGGCGCTTTGGCCGGTGCCGCATATCCGGCGCTCCGTGCCGCCCGCAGCGATCCCATCGATGCCCTTGCCTATGAATAAGAATCCGCTAACCTTCTAGCCTTGGCAGTCGTGCGCTAAAAGGCCGTGTCTCCCGCGAAAGTCGTGGACATCAGGAGCTTTCGCGGTTTGAAAAAGGGCACGGCGCTTTTGGCGCTTGAATAAGTCTAAGTAGCCCTTTCGCGGAAAACGACTCTAAGAAAACTACGGGAGATTTCAACAAGATGGATCTCGGCTCTGGTAGCAAAGAAAAGTTCTACAGCGCGCGAATCGTCAACCGGCGAGACATTGCAGACGATCTCTGGTCCATTCGCGTGCATCCAGGGGCGGAATTCCACTTTCTGCCCGGGCAATACGCTACTCTGGGCGTCCTGGCGCCGCATAAACATATCGAGCGGCCCTACTCGATTGTTTCTTCCCCGTATGAACCCGAACTGGAGTTCTTCTTTGAACTGGTTCCCCGAGGGGAATTGACGCCTGCGCTTCATAAACTTCAAGTGGGCGACGAGCTTACCGTGCGTCGCATGGCCAAGGGCCGCTTCACCCTGGATACCGATAGCAACGCCAAGCGGAAAAATCACCTCCTGCTGGCCACCGTTACCGGAGTCGCTCCCTTCGTAAGCTATATCCGTACCCTGTACCAGGATGCCGGCCAGAATAAATTCCCCGACGGTCACAAGCTTTTTCTTCTGGAGGGCGCCAGCCACTCTTGGGAGTTCGGATATCCGGAGGAGCTCAAGCGCTTTGCCGCCGAAGTCCCCTGGCTCGAATACGTTCCCACGATCAGCCGGCCCTGGGACGACACCAAATGGACCGGGGAGCGCGGCCGCGTCGACGACCTGATTCGCAAATACAGTCATTTGTGGGGCCTGACCCCGGAAACAACTTCCGCTTATCTCTGCGGCCATCCCAAGATGATTGAAAACAGCAAGGGAATCCTCACGCGGGCAGGCTGGGTGAAGGAACAGATCAAGGAAGAGGTCTACTTCGTGCCCAAGGAGCGCATCGCCGTCATTTGACCAGACCCCAGAATCAAGAATGAACAATGAAGAGATGACCATGCCGCAAGCGACTGCACCCACGACACCCCCTGCACAAAGTTTGCGCGTTTCAGTGCTGGATCTCGTAGCCATGCGTGCCGGCGAGCCGGCGGCCAGCGCAATTGCCCGGTCCGTGGATCTGGCGCAGCACGTCGAGCAACTGGGATACACGCGTTACTGGGTGGCCGAACATCACTCCATCTCGGGACTGGCTTGCTCCGCCACGCCCGTGCTGATTGGGCATATAGCGGCCGCCACGAGGACCATTCGCGTGGGCAGCGGTGGAGTCATGTTGCCGAATCACGCGCCGCTGGTGGTGGCCGAGCAGTTTGGGACTCTCGAGGCGCTGTATCCGGGGCGAATTGACCTGGGGCTGGGACGGGCTCCCGGCGCCGATTTTCAAACGATGCGGACTCTCCGGCGGGATCTGAGCCAGAGCGGAGATGATTTTCCGGCGCTGCTGGAAGAGTTGCGGACATACTTGGGACCGGAGAAGCCGGGCCAGGTCGTGAAAGCAATTCCCGGACAGAACAGCAATGTGCCGGTCACATTGCTGGGGTCGAGCGGTTTTAGTGCGCAACTGGCGGCGACACTCGGCTTGCCGTTCGCCTTCGCGGCGCATTTTGCTCCCGAGTATTTGTATGCGGCGTCGCGGTTCTACCGCGAGCACTTCCGGCCAAGCGAGGTACTGCGCAAGCCCTATCTGATCGTCGCGGTGCAGGTGATTGCGGCCGAGACGGACCCGGCAGCACGGCGGTTGTTCACCACACCGCAGCAGCGCTTTCTGCGCCTGATCCGGGGCCAGCCCGTGGAATTGCTGCCGCCAGTAGATTCTATGGAGCCGCTATGGCAGGACGCCGAGCGCGCGGCGGTGGAGAACAGACTGCGGGCGGCGATTGTGGGATCGGATGCAACCGTGAAAGCGGGACTGGAGAATCTGGTCTCTGACACGAGAGCCGATGAGGTGATCGCTGTGACCGATACGTATGAGCACGCCCACCGGCTTCAGTCGTATCAGCGAGTGGCTCGCATTGCCGCGACGCTCACGGTCCCGCCCGGAGTGCCGGTGGGAGCCCAATCCCTTTAAAGAAAAATCCCCCTAAGCCCGCTTGAAATAAAGCGCCCCGAGCGGCGGCAGCCGCAAAAGCACCGAGTGGGGCATCCCCATCCAGGGCACTGGCTCGGCCATCACGCCGCCGCCATTGCCAAAATTGCTGCCCGCATAGAGCTCGGCATCGCTGTTGAGGAGTTCGCGGTAATAACCCGGCTCCGGGACCCCCACGCGATACTCCGGACGAGCCACAGGAGTGAAGTTCAATACCACTACCATGAAATCCCGGGGATCCCGGGCGCGCCGGATGAAGGAAAGCACGCTCGCGTCCGCATCGTTGCAGTCGATCCACTGAAATCCCTGCCAGTTGAAGTCCACTTCATGCAGCGCCGATTCCCTGCGATAGAGCGAATTCAAGTCGGCAACCAGCCGCTGCACGCCCTGATGCTCCGGATAGGCCAGCAGCCCCCAGTCCAGGCTCACGCTGTGATTCCATTCCGAGCGCTGCCCGAACTCTCCCCCCATGAAGAGCAGCTTCTTTCCCGGATGCGCGCACATGTAGGCGTAGAGCAGCCGCAAATTCGCGAATTGCTGCCAGAGGTCGCCGGGCATTTTGTCGATCAGCGAGCGTTTGCCGTGCACCACCTCATCGTGCGAGAGCGGCAGCACAAAATTTTCCGTGAAGGCGTACAGCATCGAAAACGTAATGTGGCCGTGATGATATTTGCGGTGAATAGGGTTCTGCGAGAAGTAGCTGAGCGTGTCGTTCATCCAGCCCATGTTCCATTTCAGGTTGAAACCCAGGCCGCCCAGGTAAGTGGGCCGGGAAACGGCCGGCCAGGCCGTGGATTCCTCGGCCACCATCAGCACGCCGGCATGGCGTTCGTTGGCAACTTCATTCAGGCGCCTGAGGAACGAGATCGCGGCAAGGTTCTCCCGTCCCCCGAATTCGTTGGGGATCCATTCACCCGCCGCCCGCGAATAGTCCAGATAGAGCATGGAGGCCACCGCGTCCACGCGCAGCCCGTCAATGTGATATTTGTCCAGCCAGAAGAGCGCGCTGGAGATCAGGAAGCCGCGAACCTCCGAGCGCCCGTAGTTGAACACCAGCGTTCCCCAATCGGGATGCCGCCCTTGCCGCGGATCGGCGTGCTCATACAGGTGCGTGCCGTCGAATTCCGCCAGGCCGTGCGCGTCCGATGGAAAGTGCGCCGGCGTCCAGTCCAGCAGCACGCCGATATTTTCCTGGTGGCACCGGTCGATCAGGTACATGAAGTCTTGCGGCTTGCCGTAGCGGCTGGTGGCCGCGAAATAGCCGACGGTCTGGTAGCCCCACGAGCCATCGAACGGATGCTCCATCACCGGCATCAGCTCGATGTGCGTGTAGCCCATCTGTTTCACGTAGGGAATCAGCTGATCGGCGGCCTCGCGATAGGTGAGCCAGCGGTTGCCTTCTTCGGGCACGCGCCGCCACGACCCCAGATGCGCCTCGTAGACCGAGATGGGTTCCGCAATCCATTCCCGCCGCGCGCGCGCCTTCATCCACGCCGCGTCTTTCCACGAATAGCCGTCCAGCGACGCCACCACCGAACCCGACTTCGGCCTCAGTTCCGCCTCGAATGCATAGGGATCGGCTTTCAGGAAGGGAAGCTCCCCCAGCCGTGACCGTATCTCGTACTTGTAGGTCAGCCCCGCGGTAAGTTCCGGAACGAAAATCTCCCACACGCCCGAATTTCCCCGCAAGCGCATCGAGTGCACGCGCCCGTCCCAGTGGTTGAAATCCCCGACGATGCTTACGCGCATCGCATTCGGCGCCCACACCGCGAACTGCACGCCGCGCACGCCTTCCACCTCGATCACGTGCGCGCCCAGTTTGTCGTAGCTTTGCCAATGCGATCCTTCTCCCAGCAGATGCAGGTCGAAATCGGTCAGCACGGGCGGGAAGGCATACGTGTCCGGCACTTCGGTGACGGTCGCGTCCTCCCAGCGGATTCGCAACCGGTAATCGCTCGCTTCGAGCTTTTGGCAGCTGGCCGGCATCGGCACTTCAAATATCCCGCTCGGCCCGCCGGTTTCGATCCGTTCGCCGGGGATCACCTCGCCATTCACCAGCACGCTCACCGACGCCGCGTTCGGCTGCATGGCCCGAACCACGATGCGCCGCTCGCCGCCGCGCTCCACCGCGTGCGGCCCGAGCAGCCGAAACGCGTCGCCGTGTTCCGCGCGCGCCAGCGCCGCAAGCTCCCGTTCGAGCTCCGAAACGGCCTCTGGGCGTTTCTGCTGACTCAGATTGTCCGCCAGTTTTGACAACTCTCGCGCTCCGTTAACACCAACATCTTATCAACTCGGTCGCCCTCTGTGCGTTTCATCTCTGGGCGCAAAGCGCGTACTTCACATTATGCGCGCACGGCGCCTGTTACAAATTCCGGCGTCTTTCGGCGGCAGGCGCTTTCGGCATTGAGATTCTTCGGCGCAGGCATTTTTAGGACGTTCCGGCGTAGAATACGCCGTCATGAGGCCGCTCACCGTATTCCTCGGCCGCTTGCTCGGCCTGTACACCCTCATCATCAGCCTGTGGCTGTTGGCCGATAAGCAGGAGGCCGTCTCCACGATTCCCGACATGCTCGGCAACCGCCCGCTGATGGTGGTTATCGCGATCATCGCGTTCGTCGGCGGGCTGGCCATCATCCTCGGACACAACATCTGGACCGGCGGCGCGTTGCCCATTTTGGTCACACTGATTGGATGGATCGCGTTCCTTCGCGGCCTCCTTTTTCTTTTTCTCCCGCCCGCGGCCACCCGGCAGATTCTGGAGGCCATCCAGTTCGAGCGATTCTTCTACATCTACGTCGCCATTCCGCTGATCCTGGGCGCTTACCTCACTTATCTGGGATTCACCGCCCGCGCGGGCAACCGCGCCTCCTGAAGTCGTCCTGAGCGCCAGCGCCAGCGTACATCTTTGCCTATACTGAAAGCATGGCTCGAACGACCAGGACGCTCGCCGATCCGGCCAGCAAAGCCTACATCGTCGCGCGTATCGGCACGTTGACTCCGCGCTCGCCCCGGCGCTGGGGCAAAATGTCCGTGAACCAGATGCTCTGCCATCTGGCCGACTCCTACCGCAGCGTCATCGGCGAACGGGGGGTCTCCCCGGGCAAGCACTGGCTTCCGCTGCCTATTTTGAAGTGGTTTGCGCTCCGGGTGCCCCTGAGGTGGCCTCCGAACATGCCCACGCGGCCCGAGAATGAGCAGGGCGTGGGCGGAACTCCGCCGGCTGAGTTTGAAAGCGACCGCCGCGAACTCATCGCGGCCCTGGAGCGGTTCTGTTCCGCTTCCGATTCCGCCCGCGGCCCGCATCCGCTCTTCGGCGCGCTCACCCACGAGGAGTGGATGATCTGGGGCTTCCTCCACGCCGACCATCATTTGCGCCAGTTCAACGCCTAGGCGCGTCGCTTCTTTGCGTTACTTCGTCTTTGCGTCATCTCGCCGCGTTCTTCTTTGCTGTCATCCCGAGCTGTTCCAGGTCCCTGCGCGCTGCGGTGAAGGAGCGAGGGATCTGCTCTTTGCCTTTCGTGTGTCTGCTCCCCGCGTCACTTCTTTGCGTCACTTCGCCTTTGCGTCACTTCGCCGCGTTCTTCTTTGCTGTCATCCCGAGCTGTTCCAGGTTCCTGCGCGTTGCGGTGAAGGAGCGAGGGACTGCTTTTTGGCCTTTCGTGTGTCTGCCTCCCCGCGTCACTTCTTTGCGTCACTGCGCCGCGTTCTTCTTTGCTGTCATCCCGAGCTGTTCCAGGTTCCTGCGCGTTGCGGTGCAGGAGCGAGGGATCTGCTTTTTGGCCTTTCGTGTGTCTGCCTCCCCGTGTCACTTCTTTGCGTCACTTCGCCTTTGCGTCACTTCGCCGCGTTCTTCTTTGCTGTCATCCCGAGCTGTTCCAGGTCCCTGCGTGCTGCGGTGCAGGAGCGAGGGATCTGCTTTTGCCTTTCGTGTGTCCGCCTCCCCGCCGTCACTTCGCCGCTTTCACCCGCGCGCTCAAGACCGGCACCATCCACACCGCATAGCCGCGCGGATTGCGAATATTCGCAATCATCTGATCGAAGTAAGCCACCGCTGCCTCGCGCGTAATGGGCGTGAGCTCGCCGATGGCGTCGGCATAGCCGTCGCGCCACGCCTCAATGATGGCCGCAAACGTCTCGCGCGGCACGCGCACCGTATCCACGATGACGTAATCCACGGTGATCTGCTCCACGTTCATCGGCACCAGGATGCTGAACGTATTGCGTCCCATGAAAAGATCGGTCCCCGTGGCCGCCCCGAAGCTCGACGGCGCCCGATGCCAGAAATCCCGTACGTCGAGCGCGCCGGGCTGGAAGTGCAGCATGCCGTAGTCCTCCGCGATCAGGTGCAGATAGCCGCCGCGGCGCGTCACGCGCGCCAGTTCGGCGAGCACGCGATCCGGGTGCGGGATGGAATGGAGGACGTGGCGGCATACGGTCAGGTCGAAACTTTCATCCGGCGCTTTGAGCTCGAAAATACTCTGGTGCTCGAACCGCAACCGGGGCTCCAGGCTCGCATAGCGCGTGCGCGCGAGGTCGAGGTGCGCGTCGATGATGTCCACTCCCAGCACGCTGGCTTGAGGGAAAAGTTCCGCCAGCCGCGAAGCCGCTTCACCCGTGCCGCATCCCGCGTCCAGGATGTGCGGATCGGCCGGAAGGGAATAGCGGCGAAGCAGCGGCGCTTCCTGCGGCCAGATGGCGCGCGCCTGCGCATCCAGGTTGCGCACCATGGACTCGTCCGCCATCTGCTTCGCCTGCGGATTCAGATCCGTCATCGCTGCCTCCTGCATCCAGCTGAGTATCCCCCAAAATTCCACCTGGCGATGCCGGGTGCCCCACACGCCGATTCTGCGTGTGGGACTGGAGCCCAACCCGCATGACATTCTGAGCGCAGCGAAGAATCCCTCAGAGACCATCTGGACGACGCTGAGTTATGGGCACCCCCGCCCCCTTTTTTTTGCAAGTTGGCAATGCTTTGCGCTAGCCTTCACCGCAACATCCGAAAACGAGCGTTGAAGCAAAAGAGTGTTGAAGCCAAGAGTGTTGAAGCGCGGCAGCCCGCAGTCAGTAGGCCCCAGGAAGTGTCGGCCCCAGGAAAGACTCGGCCCAGTGAAAGCATCGAGGAGGAGAAATGCGAATTACGATTCTCGCTTTGTCTCTCACGTTTTTTGGTGCGCTGAACGCCCCGGCCCAGGCTCCGGCGCCAGCCAACAGTCCCAATCCAGGCGTTACTCCGGTCCGGCAGCTCGACCGCGACGAAGTGCGCGTGACGCGCGTCGAGCTCGCGCCTCGAGCCGTGCGCAGCGTGCACACCCACGACGATGTTCGCTTTCACCTCTTCATTCCGGTGACCGGGAAAATCGAGCTGACCATTGGCTCCGCCAAACCGGTGGAAGCCGTTCCCGGGCAGGCCTATTTCATGTAGAAAGGCACGCCGCATGGGTTCCGGAACCTCGGAGACTCGCCGGCCATGGTCATGGAAGTATTTGTGAAGTAAAGCGCCCCCGCGCAAGCGGCGGCTTGCGCGTGTAAGCGAAGTCGCGAAGCATGGGCACGGAACCTAAAAGCAGGTCCCTCGTCGCACTGACTTTGTTAACGCCGCGAAGCTCCTGATGACCATGACGTTCGCGGCGGAAGCCCCCCTCCCCCCGGTCATTTTTGCGTAAGTGTTCATTGTGAATGACATGACGGATCAGGGTTTGCGTAAGTGTTCATTCTGCGAAGGATGCGGGGGAATTCCACGCAAGTGTTCATTCTGCTGGATTAAGAGGGATTCCTCGCTCCGGTTCGTCGCTCGGGATGACGATCCTGAACGGATCGTCAAGTGTTCATTGTGCGGGAGTTGGCGAGGATCGGATGGTCGGTTTAGCATGGCTTTCACGGATTCGTCCCACGCGCGATAGCCGAACGTGTCGCTGAATTCGCTTTTCACTCCGGGAAGGGTCTGCAACAAGAGCTGACCGAGGTAGCCGAGCGCGGCGGCGTTGCGCGGCCGGATGCGGTCCTGGGCGAGGGAGCGAAATACCTGGCTGAGGGCGTAATTGAGGTCGGTAGCCGTGGTGAGTTTGCCGGACGGAGTTTGGAGTTCGACGATGGCTTGGTTGGCGCGGGAACGCTTGCGGGCCTTCTTCGCTTTGACGTTCGTTGCGGTGTGATGAGGGCAGAAGCGCGGATCGGTTTTGGCTCGCGGTAGGCGGCAGTGGCGTCCATCGGAAAAAGAGAAAAGGCAACGGGTGGGGTTGGTTGAGTCAGGCGCACTCGGTGCGGTGGTAGGCGTAAGCGGGGTTGGGGCTTGGGTGGCTGCTTGTGCGGGAGTTGCGGCTTCAGCGGCAGGGGGCGCTTCCGGTGCGCGTTCGTTGGGAGCGGCGAGTGCGGGAGGCGGTTCAGGCGGGTTTGGCGGAGCCGAGTTGATTGTCGGGTTCTGGTTTAGGTTGTTGGTCGAATCCTTGGCCTGATCGGGTGCAGAGGACTTCTCGAAGGGGGCACAAGGGGAGTAATACCACTGGTGGCGGCGTTGGCGTGCTTGTCTAGCGTTCATACGAAATGTTATCGTCTAAGTAAACATCAGTCAATAGGCTAACTATGTGGATAACCATAACGCTTGTGGAAAGTGTGGAAAAGTCGTTTCGAATGGCTCTTGCCCATCGTTATCAAACTACAGGGAGTTGAGACGCGCGGTTCCAGCCCAGCTACGCCGTCCATTTACCAATTCGGGCGGAAGGTCCTGTTCGATAGCAGCGCCTTCACGGCGATTATTAGATCGCGGTTCGCCTCTGTCTTGAGGATATATCCGCATCCACCCGCATCTAGGATCGTTTCAAACAGTTCGCGGGAGTCGTGTAGGGTCGAGATCAGTACTTTAGTATGCGGACTTACCGCTACTATCTGTCTGCTCGCCTCAAGGCCACTCAAGGGAGGGATCGTTATATTCAGAATAGCCACATCGGGCTTCAACTCTCTGGCTTTGGCGACCGCTTCTCTTCCATCATTCACTTCGGCTGCGATTTTCCATCCAGGCTCCCGCTCCTGAATCAATGCGCGAATGCCCCGCCGGAAGATTTCGTGGCTATCTGCTATCAGTAGGCGAATCGTTTGCATCTGGAAGGAATAATGTACTACACGAGACATCCATATGTATTGTATCGTACAGTTAATAGTCTCGTATAATACATACGTTAGCCTTAGTGTCCAATATAGGACACATCCTGTTTCGACAATGAGTGTATGGTACGAGCAATCTGAACCTCTAAACAGGAAGGGGTGGCTTATGGAGCCGATGAACGCACTGCATGAGAAGAGTATCCCCGAGCTATTACAGGAAGCCTCAGGAGAGAGAGACCACGCTAAGGTGGCCGTGCTCGTCATCGAAATCGCAAAGCGTCTTGGTGAACGACGGATCTCCGAGCAACCCAGAGACGGCGCCAGACAGCAAATTTCGTTGCACCCCGGTTAAAGTATATTTAGGGCCTATGACATGGCTCTATGAAATCCGCAATAAGGGCAAGCTGATGGCAAGCCAAGGCGGCTTCGCAACAAAGGCTGCTGCAGTATCTGCCAGGAAAGCAATGGCCACGGCTTTCAAAGAAGTGGGCACGATCCTGGGTAGTGCCTTTTGCGGTGGCTCTCTGGCGGTAACGACTGGCCAGGGTCGCGTTAATCAGCCTCTGTAATTCACCGATTTCACCTTTCGTCTTGACGTTCAGAATTAACACTTGCAGGAAATAGGGAGGGGGTCATCCACATGAGTTCATCTTTAAAGTGTGGAAAGCCGATTCGAATGGCCGTTGCCCACCGCTATCAAAACTAGAGTGACTTGAGACGCGCGATTTCAGCCTGTAAACGAGTGACGCGCCGGGCCACGGTGAAGGCGTAAATGGAAAAGATGATACGACGGCGAGGTAAGCGGCGGTGAGGCTATCCAAATTGTAATCGGTCATGGACACAACTTGGATTATGTTGGTGCTCGCGTCGAGCGTGCCGACGACCTTCACCTTCTGCCCGGCGAAATTTCGGGGTGTCTTCTGATCGCTCAGGGCGTAGGTCGTGTTCTTTCCGTCATACAACACGAACATCGCTCCATGAGCATCCACGCAGGCCAGCGTGCAGGCGTCGTCGGTCGGCCCCATATGCATCTGCGAATGTTCCGCTTTCGTGCATATGCTGTCGGTTATCGTGCCGGTGAAGGTCTGTTTCTGCGGGGCCGCCATTGCCGCCGTGGCCAGAATGGTTAGCGCGAAACCGCTGCAGAACACCGCACTCGTCACAAAGCGCATTGCGAGCCTCCGACGCGAGGGAATGGTTGGGTCGCGGCTGAGTTCTTCGAGCACGGACCGGGGGATTCTACGTCAATGGGGAACCAGCTTACTAGCGATTAGCCCTCTTAGGAGTAGAATCCGGCGCATGGAGGGATGCGAGATGCCTACCGCTGACGATTTCAAGCGCGAATTATTCCAGATGATGGCGAACGCACAGAATAGTGGGAGAGAATCCATCGAGATAAGTGCGCGTGAGCTACACGGCCGTGTTGGTCCCCCTCGCGGGCCGAATCATCGCATGCCGAATTGCTGCCGCGTTATGAAAGCCCAGCTCGTTGCCGATTATGGCGACGTTATCGTGAACGAACCGCCAAACGGACAGGGACCAACTTTTACAGTTCGGTACCGCCTGCCACGCCGGAAAAGGGTGGGCGTATAACGGCCTTGTCCCACCCTTCGCGACTTCTTTGAAACGCGCAAGCCTCCGCTTGCGCTGGACGCGAAGGATGGGGCACCCGGCAGGAGCCCGGCAAGATTTTGTCCTGGCTATCGATGGAATCTGCGTCGCTGGGTCCGATGTGTCACCCCTGCCGGGGTTTCTTGGTCCACATGAGCCCATCTACCCACCGCTTCCGCGCTGGGCTAGGCTGTGGCGTCCCTTCGGGACTTTTCCAACACGGAACTAATCCACTACTGCTGCTCGGCTCGATTGCACCGGCATGGTGATTGCGTTACAGTGCCGAACAAGTTGAAGCGAATCCTGCCGTGAGCGAAGAGGCCTCTGCCATGCACAAAACTGAACGGGCATTGCTATGGCGATGGGCGTCGTTGTCGCCCTCATTGCGATCACCATCCCCGTTGCGATCGACATCGGCCGTGCGTTCGGCATCATCTGTGCGTTCGGCATCGCCATCGCGTTCGACATTGCGATTGGCATCGTCGGTGCGATTGCCGCTGCGAAGGTGCGCGATGACGCTGATTTCGGCTATCGTACTCGTCATGTGCATGACGGACGGCGTCTTCATTTCCGAAGCAGGGGCGCAGGACCGCAACCAGGGCCGGTCCATGGTGATTTCGCGCCACGGCATCGTGGCGGCGGAGTCGCCGCTGGCGGCGCAAGCGGGTGTGCAGATGCTCGAACGCGGCGGCAACGCCGTGGATGCGGCCATCGCCGCGAACGCCATGATGGGGCTGGTCGCGCCCATGTCCAACGGCATCGGCGGCGATCTTTTTGTCATCTACTACGACGCGAAAAGCGGCAAGCTCTACGGATTGAATGCCAGCGGGTGGGCGCCCGCCGGGCTGACCATCGATTTTCTGAAGAACCAAGGTCTGCGAGATATGCCCAAGGCCGGCATTCAGAGCGTCACGGTGCCGGGCGCGGTGGACGGTTGGCAGAAGCTGCTGGATCGTTTCGGCAAAAAGAAGTTTCCCGAGGTGCTTGCGCCGGCCATCAAAGCTGCCGACGAGGGCTTCCCGGTCACCGAATGGACGGCCGGAATTTGGCAAGCGAATGCCGACTTCCTGCGCGGAAATACGGCCGCGGCGCAGGCTTATCTTCCGGATAACCGCGCTCCCGTGGTGGGACAGATCTTCCGCAATCCGGATCTGGCGCGCTCGCTGCGCCTGATCGCGCAGGGAGGGCGGGACGCCTACTACAAAGGCGAAATCGCGAAGCACATCGTGGAGGCATCGAAGCGCCACGGAGGAACGCTGGCGGAGAAAGATTTTGCGGAGTACTCCAGCGAATGGATCGATCCCATCTCCACCACGTATCGCGGCTGGCGCGTCTACGAACTGCCGCCCAATAGCCAGGGGCTGGCCGCGCTCGAGATGCTCAACATCATGGAGACGTTTCCGCTCGATAAGACCGGGCTGAATACCGCCGCCACGCTGCACACCATGATCGAAGCGAAAAAGCTGGCCTATGCGGACCTGGTGCGCTACATCGGCGACCCGAAATTTTCAACGCTGCCGGTGAGCCAGTTGCTCTCCAAGGATTTCGCCGCGACGCGCGCCAAGCAGATCGATCCCAACAAGGCGAACTGCAACGTCGTGCCGGGCAGCTTGCTGCGCGGCAGCAGCACTATCTACTTGAGCGCCGTGGATCGCGACGGCAACATGGTTTCGCTGATCCAAAGCAACTATTCGGATTTCGGCTCGGGAGTCGCGGCGGAAGGCACGGGCTTCATCCTGCACAATCGCGGCGGGCTTTTTACGCTCGATGCGACGTCGCCGAATGCGCTCGCGCCACGCAAGCGGCCGCTGAGCACCATCATCCCCGCTTTCATGGAGAAAGGGAACACTCGCATCGCATTCGGGATCATGGGCGGATGGAACCAGTCGCAGGCGCACGCGCAGTACGTGTCGCACATCGTGGACTTCAACCAGAATATCCAGGCGGCCATGGAGACGGCGCGCTTTACCAAGCTGAGCTTCGGGGGCTGCGACGTGCAGCTGGAAAATCGCGTGCCGGGTAACGTGCGCGCCGAGCTGGAGGCCAAGGGGCACGTCGTCCAGATGCACAACGGCTATTCCAATACGTTTGGCGGCGGCCAGGCGGTGATGCGCGACTTCGACAAGGGCGTGAACTATGGCGCGTCGGATCCGCGTAAGGATGGCGCCGCGGTGCCCGAGCTGCCGAATTAATGATGCGAACCAGTAATTCCGCTCGATTTCGCTGCCGCCGCGCCGGCCTGAGCCGCCTGGAAGGCGGCGCTACAAATGCCGCAGACGGCGTGCGGCGGCGGTGGGGGAAAAGCAGATCCCTCGCTTCTCGCGCTGGCGCACAGGGAAGCGGATCGGCTCGGGATGACAACTGGGGGGATGCCGCCTGGAAGGCGGCGCTACAAATGCCGCAGACGGCGTGCGGCGGCGGTGGGGGAAAAGCAGATCCCTCGCTTCTCGCGCTGGCGCACAGGGAAGCGGATCGGCTCGGGATGACAACTGGGGGGATGCCGCCTGGAAGGCGGCGCTACGAAAGGTGCTGGGCACCCGGCGATAAAGGGGCCGCTAACTGTCGGTAATACAGCGGTAAGCGCACCGAAAAAGGGAAAGTAAAGTGCACTAGTAGGGAAACGCGCTTCACCCGATGCAAGCCCGGTTCCGTACTACTTCCTTCTGCTTTTGCTAACTGCTTCATTCTATTGGCATTTCTCTAGTAACTCATTGGAACTCCGGATGCTTTTACTGACTACGGCTGTCATTGGCGCGTGCGGAGTCAAAATGCGGATCGTTCTTTACGGGAACTGCGGGCTTCACGGGAACAGCGGGCATTGCAGGCAGAACTGGCGAAACTGGCTGGCTTTACGGATCGGCTTTCTTGTGCCGATCGTCATTGTCGCCCTCACCGTCGCCCTGGCTGCGCCCGCAAAGGCCGAAGAGCGCCTCGATGGCAGTTATCAGTGTGTTCGGCTCGAATTCCAGGGGCAATCGGCGCCTTGCCAGAGCCCTCCGCTGGTCCTGAACCGCAACGGAAGCTATGAGATCTGGGGCGAACACGGCAGCTACGAAGTGGTGCAAGGGCACTGGCTGGTGCTCTCGCACTCCAAGCGCCGCGGAATGGGCCACTTCCTGAACGCGCACGACATCGTCTTTGAGTACCGCGTGGACGGACGGATTTGCCGGGTAACGTTCCGAAGAGTGTTTGAGGCTCCGCCAGGCTACTGGTGGGGCTAGAAGCAGCTACTCGTCGTTAGAGACAGCTACTCACTGGCCTGCCTAGCTCCGGGATTGTGCTTCATCGCGTAGAGCGCTTCATCGGCGGCCACCAGCAGGCGTTCCGCAGTCGATCCACTTGACGGATACACCGCGACACCCACACTTACGGAGATTTTCGGCTGCTCGGATTGCGTCGAGAGGCGTTCGCGAATGCGGGCGGCCACGCGCCGCGCAGCGTGCGCTCCCGTCTCCGGCATGACCAGGGCAAACTCGTCGCCGCCGTAGCGCGCGGGAGTGTCCACCGAACGCGAATGCACGCGCAGAACATCGGCGAGGCGACGCAGCGCGCGACTTCCTACCAGATGGCCAAACTGATCGTTGATGCTCTTCAATCGATCCAAATCGAGCAGCAGAACGGAGAACTCGCGGCCGGTGCGTCCGGAGCGTTCAATCTCCGCTTCAAGAACGTCGATGAGGTGACGATAGTTGGCTAGTCCGGTGAGCGGATCGGTGATCGCCAGAGTCCGAACCTGCAGAAAGAGCCGTGAATTATCGAGCAGCGTGCCGCCGAGGACAACGGCATAGCTGGCCACGCGCAAGGTCTGCGCCAGCGTAAAAGGAGCGTCCAGCGCCCGCAGCGAAATCATGGCCACCAGATGCGCGGCCACGTTCATCCACGCCGCGACGGCAAGGGCGTGATCGAGTCCAGACGAAACCGTTTTCAGCCGCTCACGAAACGCAACGGCCGCGAGCAGATACAGCAAGGCGGGCAGCAGCTGCAACGGCTGCGCGACGGGGCCCGCCGCGCGCGTCTCCAGCTGAGGTCCGAGCAACAGGTAGAGAGCGCCAGCCGCATAAAGCACCGTGCCGGCGAGCGCCAAAACCGCCAGGCTTTTTCGGGCCTGATCCGGAGAACGCGAATACGACAGCGGGCGTTCGAGCGCGGAAGCCAGCAGCATGGCTTCCGCGAGGAGCATGCTGCTTTGCAGCCAGGAAGGCTCCAGCGCATCCAGGAAACGGAGCGCCGTATCGAGATTATGGAAAAGCTGCAAGGCCAGAGCCAACTGCATCAGGCCGGCCACACCGAAACCCATGGCCAGGATCAAGGCCATGCGATCGCGCGTGCCCCGGAAGCGCACCAAGGCATTCGCGGTGAAAGTGAAAGTTAGAAATGCGCCAATGGTTTCAATGCTGGCGCACAGGGAAGGATCGGCGGAAAAAGGCAGAGCGCGGAGGCGTAGCGCGATGGCGAGAATCACCATCCCGCCCGCCACTACAGCAAAAGCGGCTCGCGCATTTTGTGCAGACGCCTTTCCCATATCCCACCACGCCATCCCGCTTCGAGGGAAGTACAGTCATATTATCTCTCAGTCGCGGGGCAAAATCTCGCACGAGTAGCGTTTTGTTAAATGCAGGATCCACCCTACGGGTATTTACGGATACTCGGAGAGCACAAAGATCGGATTTTTGAAGCATCCCCCGGAGGCTGTTCGCCATCAACGCAGCGAGCGCACGTAATCGACCAGATTCCAGGTCTGGTCGCTCGTTTCCACAGCGGCGAATCCGGGCATTCCGCTGAAACGAATGCCGCCGCGGATCATCGAAAACAGCTCGCGATCGGAATAGGCCTGAACGTTGGGGGAATCAAGGTCCACGGCCCGCGGGAACATTCCTCGTCCGACCGGAGTGGGGCTGGGTTCGTGCTCACCATGGCAGCCGGCACAATCCATGCTGTAAAGATTCCTGCCGGCAGCGATGCTCATGCTGGTTTCGTAATCCAGCGGGGGGGCGGGAATCGCTTCGCGCGCACTGCGCCTCTTGATGACCGCACGCGTCGCTTTGGCGCGGAGATATTCCTCGACGCGGCTCGGTTCGCGGACGGCGCGCAGATCGATGCGCAAAAGCAGCGAGACAAACGCCACGATGGCGAAGGCAATGGCACCTATGAGTACGAGCGGAGCCCAACGCATCCCGATCCTCCGAACCTGCTCCCGCCTGCGATTCACTCCGGGCCTGTCGATTGTAGACGATGTGTTCGCGTTTGCAGGAATGAGCGTTCAGTGATAAGAAGCGCATGCGACGTTCGAGTGCGTGGAGGAGGATGGCGATGAAGTCCGAGCACGCGAGATTTGCGACGCGTGTTGCCCTCATTGGCGCAGCGATCGCTTTGGTTCTAGGCGTGGCGCAGAGGGGCGTTCGCGCGGACCAGATTCCCAGCGGCTGGCAGGCAAGCAACATGAGGCCGGTGGGTTACAGCAATCTCGACGGCCGGGGAGGCGCTTTCAAGCTGGCAATCCGGCAGGTCAATGGACGCTGGTACCTCTACCTCGGCCATCTGTGGAACCACGGCTGGAGCATTGTCGACGTGACCGATGCCGCGAATCCAAAGTACCTGAAGTTTGTTCCCGGTCCTGAGAACACCTGGACTATTCAGATGGAGCTGCACGACAGCCTGATGCTGACAGCGCTCCAGAAGTCCTCGGCGGCGTGGGGAAACGATCCGAACAAGCCGAACGATGAGGGCGTAATTCTCTGGGACATCAGCGATCCTGTAAATCCGAAGCAGCTTTCCCACTGGAAGACCGGCAGCACGGGGATTCACCGCATCGGCTATCCGGGCGGGCGCTATGCGAACCTGGCGGCGAATATGCCGGGGTTTCGGGGACAAATTCTAGTGTTCCTGGACGTAAGCGATCCGAAAAACCCCAAAGAAGCGGGCCGGTGGTGGCTGCCGGGCCAGAAAGACGGCGAGACGGCGACAGGGCCCGTGGGTGGCTTTCACGGTCCGGCGATCATTGACGGGACCAAAGCTTACCTGGGTTATGGGCCTTCGGTGGTCACGCTGGATATCAGCGACGTGGCGCATCCGAAGATGCTAGGGCGGCTGGATTTTGTGCCGCCGTTCAAGGGCGGGATCACCTTGCATGACGTGGCGCTGATTCCGGGCAAGCCGCTGCTCTTCGCTCATTCCGAGGGAAGCGGAGGAGACACGGCGGACCAGCCGCCCACTTGCTCTGGGGCCATCGACCTGGTGGCCATGGTCAGCATCAAGGAGCTGAGCAAGCCTCAGCTGATCTCCATCTTCCCAACACCCGCGCCGCCCAAAGGCGCGTCCTACACCAGCTTTTGCGACAAGGGCGGACGATTCGGCCCGCACAACACGAATCTGGAGTATCACCTGCCCGACGTGGAGAAGCAGGCCGACCTGATCTATCTGACCTATTTCAATGCGGGCTTGCGCATCTTCGATATCAAGGAGCCGCGCCTGCCGAAAGAAGCGGGGTGGTTCATCCCGCCGACTCCGACCAAGCGGATCGGGCCGCTGCCGGCGAAACTTGAAACGCAGACCGAAGACGTGCTCGTGGATACTCGCGGGAACATTTACATCACGGACAAGCAGTGGGGGCTTTTCATTTTGCGATACACCGGAGAAGGCGAGCCCCGGCCCACGGCGAAATAGTCTCGGAGGGCGGCGACACCCATGCGCATCACCATTATCGGGGCGGGCGGCGTCGGCGGTTATTTCGGCGCGAAGCTGGCGAAAAGCGGCTGCGAGGTCGGCTTCGTGGCACGCGGGACGCACCTTGCCGCGATCCGTCAAAACGGCCTACGGGTGGAGAGCCAGCTCGGCGATATACACCTAGCGGATGCGCGCGCGAGCGACGATCCAGCCGCGTTTGGCGCGCCGGATTACGTTTTTCTCTGCGTGAAATTGTGGGATACGGAAGCGGCAGTGCGCGCCGTGGAAAAAATCATGACACCGCAGACGGCGGTTCTTTCTTTTCAAAATGGGGTGCAGGGAAACGATCTGCTGCGAAAGATCCTGGGGGAGAGAGCGGTGATGGGCGGCGTCGCCTATATCGGAGCGGGGATCGCGCGTCCGGGAGCGATTCGCCACACGGGAAAAATACAGAGGTTAGTCTTTGGCGAATTTGACGGCAGCCGTTCGCAGCGCGCCGCGAACCTGCTGGACGCCTGCACACGCGCGGGCATTGACGCGGAGTTGAGCCTGGATGTGCGGCGGGCCATCTGGGAGAAATTTATTTTCATCGTGGGCCTTTCCGCGCTTACCGCTTCCACGCGCAAGACGATCGGGCCGGTGCGCGCGAATCCGCGCACGCGCGCGTTGCTGCTGGAGATTATGAAGGAGACGGTTGCGGTGGGCCGGGCCCAGGGTGTGAGTCTGCCGGAGGATTACGCCGAGAAGCGGCTGGCGTTTGTGGACAGCCTTCCCGCGGAGATGACCTCGTCGATGCACAACGACCTCGAAGCAGGGAAACGGCTGGAACTCGACTGGCTGAGCGGCGGGGTCGTCGAGCTGGGCGAAGCCGCCGGCGTGCCCACGCCGATGAACCGCGCGGTCAGCGCCATCCTGGCGCTCTACGCAAACGGCAGCGAGACATCTGCACCTCGGGCGGCGACCCAGCAGGGGTCTTAAACCGCATGGCTCCGGTCCTGACGATTCGCTCCATCCGAAGCAGAGGTGTCTCGGTACCCATGAGGTGGCCGCTGGGCACAAGCGCGCAAACGGTGCGCTCGGCGCCGTTGCTGCTGGTCGATCTGGAGACCGAGGAGGGAATCACCGGGCGGACGTATCTATTCTGCTACATGCCCATGGGCGCAGCGCTGGTTGCCCGTGTGCTGGGCGAGGCGCTGGGGGCGATCAAGGGCGAGAGGGTTGATCCGGCGCAGCTGAGTGGAAAACTGCGGCGACATTTTCGGCTGATTGCGGTGACCGGCGTGGTGGGTCTCGCGCTTGCTGCGCTTGATGTGGCTTGCTGGGACGCGATGGCCATAGCGGCGGGGAAGCCGCTGGCGGAGTTTTTGGGCGGCAAGCGCAAAGCAGTGCCGGCCTATAACAGCGGCGGGCTGGGGCTGATGTCTCCTGAAGAACTCGGAGACCAAGCGGAAGCGTTGCTCGAAGGCGGTTTTCGCGGGGTCAAGTTACGGCTGGGCCATGCGACGCTCGCGGGCGATCTGGCCGCCGTGCGCGCGGTGCGGAAGCGATTGCCGGACGGGATCGCCATTATGGCGGACTACAACCAGGCGCTCACCGTGGACGAGGCGCTGAAACGCGGACACAGCCTCGACGGCGAAGGGTTAGCGTGGATCGAAGAGCCCATCGAACATGACGACTATGCGGGATGCGCACGAATCGCGCGCGAACTCGCGACGCCCGTGCAAATCGGCGAGAACTTCAGCGGCCCGCATGCGATGGCCGCGGCGCTCGCCGCAAAGGCGGCGGATTACATGATGCCGGACTTGATGCGCATCGGGGGCGTGACCGGCTGGATGGAGGCAGGTTCGCTCGGGGCAACAGCGCAGGTTCCGCTGTCGTCGCATCTTCTGCCGGAAGCTACCGCGTCTTTATTTGCCGTGACTCCTACGGCGCACTGGCTCGAATATGTGGATTGGGCCTCGGCGATATTGGCGGAGCCGTTTCGAGTCGTCGATGGCAAAGTGACGCCGCCGGACGTAGCGGGAAGCGGCGTGAAGTGGAACGAAGAGGCGGTGGAGCGATACCGGATGGAGTAGGGGCCGGACAAGAGGCAATGCAAGGATTGCGGGCGCGATGGCGGAAGATCCCAAAATAAAAGGATTGGCGGGGCTGCGGGTGTTCTGCCTGGAAAGCCGGCGCGCGCAGGAGATGGCCAAACTCATATCGAATTATGGCGGCGAGGCCGTGGTTGCGCCCTCCATGCAGGAGAAAGACCTGAAAGACAATCCCGAGGCGCTGACCTTTGCCGGTAAATTGATCGAGGGCGGATTCGATATGGTGATTTTTCTCACGGGGGTGGGAACGCGCGCTTTGACCAGGATGGTGGAGGCGCAGCAAGGGTCCGTGGGCGCGCGGCAGAAATTTGTGGAGGCGTTGCGGCGAGTGGTAATTGTGGCGCGGGGACCAAAGCCGGCGGCCGCGCTGGCGGAGTTGGGACTTCCGGTACATGTTCCCGTGCCGGAGCCAAACACGTGGCGAGAGTTGCTGGCCGCGCTCGATGCGCGGGGGGATTCGATTCCGTTAAAGGGGAAGCGAGTCGCCGTTCAGGAATACGGCGCGGCGAATCCGGAGTTGCTCGCGGGGCTGAGCGAGCGCGGGGCCATCGTGACGCGTGTGCCGGTGTACGAATGGTCGCTTCCGGACGATACCGGCCCGTTGCGCCAGGGCGTGCAGGCGCTGGCCGATGGCCGGATCGATATCGCTTTGTTCACGACATCGGTGCAGATCCTGCATCTTTTGCGGATCGCCGCGGAGATGCAGCTGGAGGAGGCGTTGCGCAACTCATTCAAGCTCATCGTGGTGGGCTCGATAGGCCCGATGACATCGGAAGTCTTGCGGCAGAATGGGCTGCCGGTCGATTTCGAGCCGGCGCATCCGAAGATGGGATTCCTGGTTGCAGAGGCGGCGCAGCGGGGGCGGGATTTGCTGGCGCAGAAGCGGCGGTAGGCGACAAATTGCGAGCCTACCACTGAGATGCCGCCTGGAAGGCGGCGCTACGAATGGCGCAGACGGCGTGCGGCGGCGGTGGGGGAAAAGCAGAAAAGCAGAAAAGCAGAAAAGCAGATCCCTCGCTTCTCACGCTGGCGCACACGGAAGCGGATGGGCTCGGGATGACCACTGAGATGCCGCCTGGAAGGCGGCGCTACGAATGTGAGGCGCGAGTTCGGAGGGAGGGAAGATGGCGGCGCAATATCGGGCGGATCATGTGGGGAGCTTGCTGAGACCGCCGGAACTACTGGAGGCGAGGCGCGAGGGAGGCAAAGACGCGCAGCGCGTACATGAACTCGAAGACCGCTACATCGCACGCGTTTTGGCCAAGCAGAAGGAGCTGGGATTCGAGATCTTCACGGACGGCGAATTGCGGCGGCGCAACTTCATGAGCGATTTCACCGACGCCGTGGAAGGCTTCGACATGGGCGACGCCGTGGCGCGAAGCTGGGACGCGAGCGAGGCCAAGGCGCCCGTCAGCAGCGTCACGGGTATCGTCAGCGCAAAGCTGCGGCAAGCGCGTCCCTTGACCGGGCACGAGCTGCCGTATTTGAAGGCGCATAGTCCCGGCGCGATCAAGATGACGCTGCCGAGCGCCACGCAGTTTCCGGCCATCTCCTACAAAAAAGGAGTCAGCGACAAGGTGTATGACACGCATTCGGCGCTGCTCTGGGACATCGTCGCGATCATGAAGACGGATCTGGCGAAGCTCGCGGGCGAGGGCGTGAAATATATTCAAATCGATGCGCCGCGCTACAGCTACTTCATGGACGAAAAATGGCGGCAGTGGATCCGCCAGGAGATGAAAGTCGAACCGGACGCGCTGCTCGATGAATCGATTCGCGCGGACAACGCGTGCTTCCATGCGGCGCGGCGTCCGGGCGTGACGCTGGCGATTCATCTGTGCCGCGGCAATAACCGCAGCCATTGGTATGCCGAGGGCGGTTACGACGCCATCGCGGATAAACTTTTCGGGGCCATGGAGGCAGACCGGTTCCTGCTGGAGTACGACGATGAACGCTCGGGCACGTTTGAGCCCCTGCGCTTCGTTCCCAGGGGAAAAAGCGTCGTGCTGGGCCTCATCAGCTCGAAACGGAAGGAGCTCGAAAAGCCGGAAGTGCTGGCGCGGCGGATCGAAGAGGCTTCGAGGTTCGTGCCGCCAGAGAACCTGGCGGTGAGCCCGCAGTGCGGGTTTGCGTCAACCATGGAAGGGAATTTACTCACCGAAGACGACCAGTGGGCCAAGCTGCGGCTGGTGGTGGAGACGGCCAAACGGGCGTGGGGCTGATTGGTGAACGAAGCGACCAAGACGATGGAAAACAGCAAAAATCTGGCGGGCAAGGTAGCCATCGTTACCGGGGGCAGCCGTGGAATCGGCCGGGCGATCGCTTTGCGCCTGGCGAGCGAGGGCGCTCGCGTGGTGATTGCCGCGCGCGACGCGAAGGCATTGGCCGCCGTTGCGGAAGAGATTGTCAACGCCGGCGGCGCCGCCAAAACGTCTGCCGCCGATCTGCGCGAGCCCGAAGCGCCCGGCGCTTTGGTGCAGACGGCGCTCGGGGAGTACGGGGCGATCGACATCGTGGTCAACAACGCGGGGGCGACGCGGCGCGGCGAGTTCATGGAGCTTTCCGAGGCGGACTGGATGGACGGCTTCGCGCTGAAATTTTTTGGCGCGGTTCGCCTGGTGCGGGCGGCGTGGCCGCACCTGAAAGAGCGCCGGGGAGCCATCCTGAATATTATCGGGACGGGCGGGCGCACCCCGGGTCCCGAATTCACCATCGGCGGCTCGGTGAATGGCGCGTTCCTCTCTTTCACCAAGGCGCTGGCGGATATCGGGATTCGCGATGGCGTGCAGGTCAATGCGGTCAACCCCGGGTATATCCGCACCGATCGCCTGCGAGGCTGGTTGAAGTCCGCGGCCGCACAGCATGGAGGAGATCTGGAGGCTGCCGCGCGGGAGATGGTTACGCGCGCGAATATTGTGCGGCTGGGCGAGCCGGAGGACATTGCCCATCTGGCGGCCTTTGTGCTGGCGCCGCAGAACCGATTTTTGCAAGGGGCGTTGATCGATCTGGATGGTGGACTGACGAAGACGGTGTAACACTCGCCGGTATGTGCGCCGGGACCCCGGTATCAGGCAGCGCGTTGCGCGATCGCATCGCGAGAGGCGGTTTCGAGGCATGAATGTGGCTTATGCCCCTACTGTCCTTTCGGCCAGTAGTATTGATTCCATTTCTTTCCTAACCTTGTACTTCGCGGACAGTAGCGGTGTGTCAGCGGGTCTGACATACCGCCCTGCGGAGTTTCGCGTGGAAAGAGGGCCTCTCGCATGGCAAGGCGTCCTACAGCAGCGGATGGGAGTAAGGTCGAACGTCGGAAGGAGACACGATTTCCCGTGACTGTGCCTGTCGAGGCCAGCTGGAGGGGAGCGGATGGCGTCTTGATGAAGGAAGAGGCCGTCGCCAGACAAGTGAACGTCCATGGCGGGCTGCTGGAGATGGCCATCTACCCGGATATTGGAACGCGCGTGATGCTGACGAATTTTCTCTCCGCCGAGACAATGGAGGCGCGCGTCCTGGCCACGCCTAATTCGAGGGAGGGCGTCTCGCAGGGAATTGTGGTGGAGCTGGTTACGCCCAGTGAAACCTTCTGGGGCGTGAACCTGCAAATGAAAAAAGCAGGCGTGGAGCTGCAAAGGCTGGAGAAAAGTTTGCGCTCGCAGGGGATTGACCTGCGGCTGCTGAAGGAATTCCGAGATGCGGTGGACTACATGCAGGCGATCGCCGGGTCGGTGCAGCAAGCGCGCGAGCGCCAGACGGCGAACGACGAAGAGGGAGTGGAGTCCTGGCTCGTTGGGGAGCGAATCCGCCGCACCATGAATCTTTGCCTCGAGGTCATTACCGATTTCGATGGCGGCCGCATCACCAAGGATACGAAAGGGATCGGCGAGCTGCAGGAGTTGCTGAACCAGGCCAGCCAGCGTTTGAGGAGCTTGCACGTGCCCGGCGTCTCCGGCCACGTTACTCGAAGCGTTGAACTTGATCCGCAAGAGGCGTTTCCCATCAGCCGGCGCCGGCCCCAATCCCGCGAAAGCTAAAGACGTCCTGGGAAAAACGAGCTCCGATTGCGACTTCTCCCCGGGCCATGCGAGGCATGTAAAACAGGGCACAGGGCTGTGCCAACTTGGCACACTCCGGCAAAAAACAGGTTCATACTTTGGGTATGAAGCTGGAACAACATCGCGCCGTGCGCCACCGATTTGTGGCCCGGGTCGACGTGGTTGATATCGATTCGGAGAGGCAGATCGTAGCGCGCACGAGCAACCTGAGCGTCTTTGGCTGCTTCATCGAAACGGACAGTCCCTTGCCCCGCGGCACAAAGATCCGGATGAGGATTACTCACCGAGGCGCTATCTTCGCGGCGCTGGGGCAGGTATCCAATTCCCGATTGGCGGGGATGGGAGTCCAGTTTGTGAACATTGAGCCCGCGCAGCAGCAAATCCTGGAAAATTGGCTCGCACAACTTAGAAACGGCGAATAGTTAGAATCCCGCCCGCATTTTGGCGCACAAGCCCGCGCGATGAAGCCGGTTGAGCAAGGCTCCTCCGTTACCCTTACTGAATCAGAATCGTCTGGCCGCACCGCAGCACCATCTTGCAAGCCTCTCCATTTCTGAAGGGCACACCAATGAAGGGCCACCAATGAAGCGCACACCAATGAAGGGCACACCAAGTCAGCGCGGCAGGGGAGAACCACCCCGGCGGAAAATACGGTGGCAGCACATGAACACGCCGGTGAAGCCGAGGACCGCGGGAACGAGCCCGAGGAGCGTCCAGACGGCTTCGCTAAACCAGCCGAATCGACCGAAATGCAGATTGGAGAGCCATAGCAGAATCTGTTCGCCAACACCGGCCCAACGGGACGGACCGGTGGGACTGTAAGGGTCGAAGATCGCGTTGAATAGCTGAGGAAAGCAAAAGTACATTCCGGAGATTCCCCACAGCAGAACGAACAAAAAACACCAGAACCCGAGCGCGTTGTGCAGGTCCCAATGGAGTCGCGCGACACCCGATTTGAAATTCACGGAGAGGCTTCGACGCCAGTGTGCGATCCCCGGCCACCATATGAAGGCGCCGGTCAAGCAAAGCAGCGTCAAGCAGGTTGCGCCAATGCCGTTGAGGAAGCGCCCGGCCGAACCGAACAGCAGATTCTCGTGAAAGTCCACGAGCCACTCCACCAGCCGGACAAGCTTTGAATTGGCATCTCCGGAGGATTCCAGGGCATCGCGGTAAACAATGGCGCTGCCGGAGAGGCTCATTACGAGGATATAGAAGCTGGCCCCAATTCCCACCCACAAGTGAATATGAAACAAGATCCTGTGCAGCCACAAGCTTTCGGGGTGGTGCAGCCATCGTTGCCATCCGGATAGCTCTTTTTCGTGAGTGACAGCGGCAATTTCCATTCTGGCTCCGAGAGGCGGATGGTTCTCGTCCGGATTGTACCTCCCGCGTGCACCAGCCAGAACTGCCCGGGAGGCGGGTTGATGCTTGCGATTAGACGGCCCTGGTTAAGCCTTTTCGCGGATCGAGGGGAGAATCGCGGACCGGCTGCAACTTTGGCGGGCGGCTTCCGTGGCGGTTCGCGGTGGCCACCGGAACGTAGTCAAGCTGCGCGCCGCTGCGAACGCAGCGAAGCATCAGCCCGCCGCGGCTCATGTCTCCGCGCCCGGCAAACGAGGAAGGGAAGAGAAGGCGCTCGCCGAAGATTTGCAGCAGGGGCTCCACGTATTTCGGTGTCGCGACGCTGCCCAACAGAATGACGTGGCAGCTGCTCTCGATGCGCCGTGCGAGCAGGCGCGCATCGCGCTCGAGAGGAATCCGGTAGCGGGCCTCGGAAGCCGACAGCGGCGCAGATGAGATCCGGCAGAGCGCTTCCCTGGTTAACAACGTTTCAGGAACGACCAACCCGCCGCAGGCGGTGATTACCAGCGCTCCGGGAATCTCCGCAGGAGGCTGCGCGAATGCTTTCGCATAGGCCAACTTGCCACGGAAGTAGAGTCCACTGATAAAGGAGAACGCCTCGCCGAGCGTCAATTCTCCCTGCCGGAGGCGGATGGCGTGAGGGAAATCGGCGTCGTCGCGGAGAATAAGGTTCGCGCGAACGCCGGCGGCATTCGCCGGTGAGAGGAGAAAGATCTGTTCGCGTGATTTCGGCGCCACGAGGAAATAATAACTTAGGCGGGGGATAAGGCAATTGGTGGCGTGGTTTGACAATGAAAAAACAGATCCCTCGCTCCTTGCACTGGCGCACACGGAAGCGGGTCGGCTCGGGATGACAGCTGTGAGCCTGACGGCGATGCCGCCTGGAAGGCGGCGCTACAAATGCCGCAAGCGGCGTGCGGGTGTCATGGGGAAAAAGCAGATCCCTCGCTCCTTGCACTGGCGCACACGGAAGCGGATCGGCTCGGGATGACAGCTTCGCGGCGTGTGACGTTTGGGCAGGTGAAGGCATCCAATTCGACGAAGAATTTTATGACAATTTCGTGGTTTGTCTGAAAAGGAAGAGCAAGCGTAATGCGCTTGAGAGTAGGGCACTGTACAATGGTAAATAGTAGCGAAATGGGCGGGGTTGGTCCTCTTTACGATCCGCTTTGGGCTACACCCAGAGCCATCGAGCGTGGCGGTCGAACGCCGTTCGCAAGCAGGAGCCGAGAAGCATGAAATGGGGTTTCGCAAGGATAGGGCTGGTCCCCGCGCTGGCGTGCCTGGCTGCACTATCGGGTTGCACCAAGAAAAGCACCGAGGCTGCGGGACCGCCACAATTTGCGCCGCTGGTTACGGCGGCTCGCGCTTCCGCTCATGACGTCCCGGTATATCTAGAGGAGATTGGGCGCAGCGGGGCGTTTGAATCCGTGACGGTGACGCCGCAGATCTCGGGGCGGATAACGGAGCGGCATTTTGAGGATGGCGCCGAGCTTAAGAAAGACCAGCTTCTTTTCACCATAGATCCCCGGCCGTACCAGGCCCAGCTTGATTCCGCACAGGCGCAACTGGCACAGAGTAAAGCGGCTCTGGATCTGGCCAATACGCAATTGAAAATGTACGCAAGCATCGCCGATACACGTGCTGTCTCGCAGATCGATGTGGAGACAAAGAAGAACACCGTGGCCGTGGATCAGGCGCAGGTGCAGTCCGCGGAAGCGGCCGTGGAAACGGCCAAATTGAACCTCGAATACTGCAATATCCGTTCGCCCATCGACGGCCGCGCCGGAGCCAGGCTGGTGGATGTAGGCAACGTGGTGCAGACCAATACGACCGGCCTCCTGCTGATTCAGAGATTGGACCCGATCTACGCCGACTTTACCGTCACCGAAGGCGACCTGCCGGAAGTGCAGCGAGAGCTTGCGAAAGGCATTTTGCAGGCCAAGGTGCGCATTCCCTCCGATCCGCCCGATCGCGCGCGCGAGGGCAAGCTCACTTTCGTGGATAACAACGTACAAAATGCGACCGGTACCGTGAACCTGCGGGCCACGATACCCAATGCGGACCATCACTTCTGGCCGGGGCAATTCGTGAATGTGACACTGGTTCTGGCGACGACCAAGGGCGCGGTGCTGATTCCGAATCAGGCTACGCAGATCAGCCAGCAGGGTCCGTACGTATTCGTGGTGAAGCAAGATGGCACGGCGGAGTTGCGGCAGGTGACGCTGGGCCAGAGGCAAGGCGACAGCGTGGTCGTGGCCAAGGGAGTATCCGCCGGAGAGAGCGTGATCGTGACGGGTCAGCTTACAGTAATGCCTGGGGCCAAGGTGCGCGTGCAGGGAGAAGGCGATCCAGGGAACGCCCCGCCGGGAGGGGCTCCCGCAGGGAAGTCTCCCAGCGCCGGCGACACTCCCAAGAGCTGAAAGGCAATTTGTCGTGAACTTTTCCGAACTCTTCGTACGCCGTCCGGTGATGACGGTGGTGCTGACCGCCTCGGCGATTCTCTTCGGGGTGCTCGCCTACCGCAACCTACCGGTGAATGACTTGCCGGCGGTAGATTATCCGGTGATTCAGGTGAGCGTGGGCTATCCGGGGGCCACGCCCGAGACCATGGCCAACAATGTGGCCACGCCGCTCGAACGCCAGTTCATGCAGATCCCCGGCCTGGAGTTGGTCACTTCGAACAGCGGAACAGGCCACTCCAGCTTCGTGCTGCAGTTTGAACTTTCCAAGAGCGTGGATGCGGCGGCCACCGACGTACAGTCTGCCATCAACCAGGCCACGGGCAGATTGCCGGTCGACCTGCCGAGTCCGCCGACCTTCACGAAAACGAATCCCAACGATCAGCCCATCATCTACATGGGCCTCACGAGCGATACGGTTACGGAAGGGCAGCTTTTCGATTACGCGAATACGCAGGTTGGGGAGCGCATCAGCATTCTGCCGGGCGTGAGCCAGGTGTCGGTTTTCGGCACCCAATCGGCGGTGCGCATCAAAGCCGATCCGTCCGCGATGGCCAGCCGCAATATCACCGTTGACGACTTAACCAGCGCCGTTAAGGCCGGGACGGCCTACACGGGAGCGGGGCAGTTCGACGGAGAGCATCGGAGTTTCCTGCTTCAACCCCAGGGCCAATTGAGCAAGGCCGAGGATTACGGCAACCTGATCGTCAGCCAGAGAAATGGAGCGGCGGTCTACCTGAAAGATGTGGCCAAGGCCACCGACAGCGTCCAGGATGAACGCATCAACATGCGCTTCTGGGTACGTGGCCACCAAGTGCCCACGGCGACAGTCGTGATCGCAGTCTACCGCAGAGCCGGATCCAACGCCGTGCAGGTAGCCAAGGAAGTGCGCGAGGCCGCGCCCAGCATTCGCGCGACGCTGCCAGGCTCGGTGGATGTAGTGCCGATCTATGACCGTTCGCAAACCATCGTGAACAGCGTCAAGGACGTCGAAGCCACGCTCCTGATCGCATTCGGCCTGGTGGTTCTGGTTATCTTCCTGTTCCTGGGCCGCGCGACCGACACCCTGATTCCAGCGGTGGCTCTGCCGCTGTCGTTGTTGCTTACCTTTGTGTTCATGAACATTCTGGGGTACAGCCTGGATAATCTTTCGCTCATGGCTTTGACTTTAGCGATCGGATTCCTGGTCGATGACGCGATCGTGTTTCTGGAGAATACGGTTCGCCTGATGGAGACGGGCCTGAGCGCCTTCGAGGCAACGCTGCAGTCGGCAAAAGAGATCAGTTTCACCATTCTGGCCATGACGATTTCGCTGGCGGCCGTTTTCATTCCTCTGGTGTTTATGAGCGGCCTGGTGGGGCGCATCTTCCGCGAATTTTCGATCACAATTATCGTGGCGATATTTACCAGCGGCGTCGTATCGCTAACGCTCACGCCGCTGATGTGTTCGAGGCTGCTCAGCGGGCGCGGTGAAGGCGCCAAAAAAACGTGGATGGAGCGGGTGGTCGGAGGCGTCGAGCGGCGGGTTCTGGACCTCTACGGGCGTTCCCTGTGGTTCTTCCTGCGCCAGCGGTGGGTATCCCTCCTGGTGTGGGTCATCTGTCTTGCCGGGACAGGATATCTTTTTTATATCGTTCCCAAGGCGTTTCTGCCGATCGGCGATAGCTCGTTCACTCGGGGCGTTTTCGTGGCGCAGGAGGGCTCGTCGCCGGACCAGATGCGGGCCTATCAAATCCAGGTCGAAGACGCGCTGCATACGAACCCGGCCGTCGATATGACCTTCACGATGGCCGGAAACAGCTCATTTTTCCCAGCCAATCAAGGATTGGCGCTCGCGATTCTCAAGGATCCCGATAAGAGACCCCCGATTCTTGCGGTGTCCGGGCAATTAATGGGGGCAATTAACTCGAGGGTGCCGGGGCTGCTCACGTTCCTGCAGCCCAACCCGGTGCTGCAGATCAGCACCGGCGCAACCGCAAATCTCCAGGGGCAGTTCGCGTATTCGCTATCGGGTATCGATCCCAACCAAGTCTATGCGGTCGCCGGGCAGTTGATGGGCAAGATGCGCGAATTTCCCGGGTTTCTCTTTGTGAATTCCGACCTCTTCAACCATACGCCCAATTTGCAGGTCGATATATTGCGCGATCAGGCCAAGGAGTATGGCGTATCGGAAGCGCGCATCCTGACGCTGCTGCACAACTCTTACTCGCAGAATTACGCCTATCTGATCAAGCGGCCCAACGATCAATACCAGGTGATCCTGGAAGTGGCGGATATCGACCGATCCGATCCGCAGGACTTGAATCTGCTCTACATCAAGAGCGATGACGGCCAGCGTTTGGTTCCACTCCACGCGGTAACGAAGTGGAGCACCATACTGGGTCCGCAGTCGGTCAACCACATCAATCAGTTCACCAGCGTAACCATCTTTTTCAACCTCAAGCCGGGATACACCATCGGTCAGGCCACGCAGTTTGTAGAAAATACGGCCAAGCAGATCCTGCCGATCGACGTTCGGGGGAACTTGCAGGGCGAGGCATTGACGTTCCGCGATACGGTTGCGAGCCTGACGATACTGATGGTGCTGGCCGTTTTCGTGATGTACGTCATTCTGGCTATTCTGTACGAAAACTATTTACATCCCATCACCGTGCTCTCTTCGCTGCCCGTGGCGCTGGTGGGCGGATTGCTGACACTGTGGGTTTTTAACGCGGAAGCGTCGCTCTACGCGTTTATCGGGATGTTCATGCTCATGGGCATCGTCAAAAAGAACGGCATCCTGATTGTGGACTTCGCCCAGCAGCGCGTGGAGCAGGGCATTCCGGATATGCAGGCCATTCACGACGCCAGCATGGAGCGCTTCCGGCCCATCATGATGACCACGATGGCGGCGCTGATGGGTGCGCTGCCGATCGCGCTGGGATTCGGCGCCGATGGCGCGTCCCGCCGGCCGCTGGGCTTAGTGGTGGTCGGAGGGCTGCTGGTTTCGCAATTTATTACGCTGTACGTCACGCCGGCGATTTACCTGTTCCTGGAGGAGTTCCAAGAGAAAGTCCTGGATCGGAGCAGCTTTTTCCGCTCCAGCCGAACGCACGCCGCCGCTCCGGAGACCGTGCATGCCGTCGAGAGCCTTGTTTCGCATGAGTGATCGAGTCATGTGGCGAAAGCTCCGATGGGCGGTTGCGCTGCCAGGCGTTTGGGCTGTGCTGCTCACCGGATGCACGGTGGGGCCGAAGTACGTGCGGCCTGCGGCAGTTGCGCCGCCCGCTTACAAGGAACTGACGCCTGAGAACTTCAAAGATACCGACGGATGGAAGCAGGCTCAGCCCGGCGACGCGGCCCTGCGAGGCAAGTGGTGGGAGATGTTCAACGATCCCCAGCTCAATGCCCTCGAAGAGCAGGTGAACGTATCCAATCAGAATATTGCCGCGGCGGCGGCAAATTTCCTGGCGGCGCGAGCGGTGGTGCGGCAAGCGCGCGCTCAGTACTACCCCACGATTACGGTGAATCCGAGCATTACCAATGCGCGGCCGTCCGCGGGGCAATTCGGCGGCGTATCCGGAGGGTCTTCCGGCGGATTCGCGCTGAAGTCGTTTACCGATTACTCGCTGCCCTTTGACGCGTCGTGGATGCCGGACCTGTGGGGGCGCATTCGCAATACCGTGCTGGCGAACTCCGCAGCGGCTCAAGCGAGCGCCGCGGATTTAGAAAACGTTCGCCTCACGGCGCAGAGCGAAGTGGCCATAAATTATTTTGAAATACGCACGCAGGATGCGTTGAAGCAGCTCTTCGACGCGACCGTGGCCGCCTACCAGGACTCGCTGCAACTGACGCAGATCCAATTCAACGCGGGCATTGCCGCGGATGAGGCCGTGGCGCAGGCGGAAACGCAACTCGAAGCCACGCAAGCCGAAGATACCAATCTGGGCATCGCCCGGGCTCAGTTTGAGCACGCCATCGCGCTGCTGCTCGGCCAGCCGGCGTCAAGTTTCTCCATGCCTGCCGAACCGCTGCGGGACAAGCCGCCGGCGATTCCGTTTGGCATACCATCGCAGATTCTGGAGCGGCGGCCGGACGTGGCCGCGGCCGAACGGCTGGTCGCGCAGGCCAACGCGCAAATCGGCCTCGCGACGGCTGCGTACTATCCGACGGTGACCTTGAGCGCGACAGGAGGATTCTCGAACACGTCGATCGCAAGCTGGTTCGCGTGGCCCAGCCGTTTCTGGTCCGTAGGGCCGGCCCTGGCGGAGACGCTATTTGAGGGAGGGCTGCGGCGTGCGACGGTGCAGCAGTACCGCGCCTTATACGACCGCGGGGTGGCCGACTATCGCCAGACGGTGTTAACGGCTTTCCAGCAAGTGGAAGATAATCTCGCGTCGCTGCGAATTCTGTCGCAGGAGATCCAACAGCAGGATACGGCCGTCAACTCGGCGCAAAGGAATCTGCAAGTGGCGACGGAGCGCTATCGCGCGGGCATCGATCCGTACCTCAACGTGATCACCGCGCAAACGACATTACTCACCAACCAGCAGGCGGCCGTGAACCTGCATCGCGAACAGATGACCGCAAGCGTGCAGTTGATCGAAGCGCTGGGAGGCGGTTGGGATGCCGCGCAGTTGCCCTCCACGCAAGACGTGAGCCAAATGACGCCTGCCGCACCCGTCCAGTAAGCCTGCCACACAAATCGGCGTCGCGTTTTCATTATTTCCAAAGGAAGAGAAACAAGGGCGCAGCAGGCTGCCGGGCTTTGGCGCAAGCCATTTTGCCTAATGATTGGTGATGTTGGTGAGTCCCGAAACCGGTCCAAGGTATGCCAACAAACGGCCGGAGGTGATCGCTCCCAGCCAGCAGATCAGCGAGGCCCAAGCCAAGCCTTTCGCACTCCGGGAAAGCGGCGCTCGATCCAGTTCCGGATCCCCGAATACTCTTTTGCGCATGACCACGAGAAGCGCGACGCCGGCAAAAACAAACGCCATTTTGATATAGAAGATCGGGTTGATCAGCCGGGTGCTGGCGTCGGCGATGGTTAAGACCGTGCCCGTTACCGCATTGACCCAGAAACCCGCCCACATTAGAGGATAAAGGCGCTCGAGAGGCTTGACGGGCATCCGGGGCCAAAAGCCCAGGAAAACAAGGTCGATCACGGCGCTGACGCCCGCGATCATGGACATGCCCAGCGTATGCATGAAGAGAAACATCGGAAAGGCCCAGATGGAACTGGATTCATGCAGCCAAACACAAAATGGCAGCTGCTCGAGCCTTAGAAGAAAATCCGTCATCTGCGCAGGCCACCCTAAATCTTACTTGCCATTCTTTCGCTCGCGATCGACCTGCCGGTCCATCAGATAGCCCAGTGCTCCAAGCACCGCAATGACGCACAGCATCACCAAGCAAACGGTAAGACCCAAACGCATTCCCGACCTCGAACGAAGAGAACGCCGGATTCTAAGTGCGTGACAGCGCGATGTCCATCGCCAAATTCGGAGGCGAACAAGCGCACGCCTTTGTTACTCACTCATTTTTGAGCGTCAAACGCGGCAACGTCGAAGCGGCGGCTGAAGAATTTCTCGGCGACAGATCTTCCGTGAAGATGAGAACAACAACTGTTCATAAAACTTCGGGCGTATCGCGTCAGAAGGCATTCCCCAGGAAAGGCAACATGAGGCCGCAGAACATCACTCCGATCCACAGAAGAACCGAAGATACGGCGACCATCTTGATCCTCAGGGGCGCTTCATCGTTGGCCTGCAAGGCCCAGGGCGCGTCGAACACCGTAAAGTAAATAACATTTACTCCAGCAATCATCACCAAAGCCATCTTCCAGTAGAAAGTGACATTTTTTGTGTACTGCTCGGGAGCGGCGAGAAAATAACACATGCCGGTGAAGAGATTGAGGGCGAATCCCAGCATCCCCCACGGCAACAGCCGATGCACCGCGGAAAAAGAGACGCTTTTCATGGCGCCCAGCACCCGCAGATCAACCACGAAGACCACGCCCATCAACAGAGACAGCCCCATGAAATGAAGTGTCTGGCAGGTCGGCCACGCCCACCGCACTCCGCCAGCGACGAAATGCCCAATGGCCGCCGCGTTGAGCCCTAGCGGGAAGCCCACGATCCCCGCGCCGACTGCCGCGTCCGAGCCAGCGAGAATCTCCGAATGGCGGATCGCGCCTCCGATATTCGCCGCGTTGGCCATCAGGCCCGCCGTCACTACGGAAAGAAACAGGACGGCGTAGAAGGCGCCCGGTCCCAAACGGGAGTTGCGACGAAGCTGCCACAGCCCGAACCAGGCGAAGGCACCCGTCACCTCCATGAACACATAGGCGAGCAAAGCCGCGTCCTGGTGCGCGACGATCAAGGTTTGCGAGATGCCGGGAAGATTCTTGATCGCCTGCTGGGCGGCATTCCCGCTCAGATACGTGGGAATCGACAAAAGAGCGATCCCCAAGAAAACCACAAGCCCGGCGCGCTTGAGGTCTTCGCTTTTCCCCATCATCGAACCGACGTACAGGCCAAGGCCGAGCAGCGTGCCGATGACCGGAAAATGATTCAGCAGGAGGTGTACATGTGCCAAATTCATAAGGATAGCGCAACAGCCGCACGAATCAGCGGGCTTCGTTCATCCGGCATGGCGTGGGATCCCACCCAGAAGCGTCCGGAACCTTCTTGAATTGAGCGTGCGTCACGTACGGCTGATTCAGGTACTGCGGGTCGGTAACAACCAGGGTCGCTACCAGCCAGATGTCGCCATTCGGTTCTGCAAAACGATCGAGATATTCTTCCAAAGTCGCGTCTGGGCCATAGGGAATACCATTCCTGCGTAAGTAGCCGGGACGCATGTGCGTGGTGAGCACTTTCAGGTAGCCTCTTGGATCTTCGCCAGCCTTTTGCGCTTGAGCTCCCCGCCCCTTGAGAGTCCCGTCCCAGGAGGCATCGGAATATCCCTGCCACTGCGGCGCGCCAGCCGGCGGCGGCGAGCCCCCAAAATGCAAGAGCCGGGTCTGGGTGCCGGAGTCAGTGTCAATCCGCAGCGTATTGGCATCTGCCCAAGTGATGTGCAGCCGTCCGGGGACGCGCATGAGGGATGCGGCGCCGTAAGGCTTGCATTGATCATCACCCGGTTTGTCATTCGCCGGATCCCAGGCGGTGGCCACCTTGCGGCCCTCGGCGTTGAGAGGAACGCCGGCGAAGTCACCCTTGATCGGAACCACCATGCGCCAGCGCCAATCTTCGGTGACCACCGAGACCCAATAGCCCGTCAGATCCTTGGGCGCTGCTGCCTGAGCCGTGGCCGGAGCCGGGGCCTGGCCGCCGCGGCCTTGAGCGTTGGCGTTGGCCTCTCGGGCAAAAACCGCGAGTAGCAAAAGCACCACCAGTTGATGCCGCCCGCGCGAAATGCCTGGGTTCATTTCTATGGTCTCCATCGTTGCTACCAGACGCCCGGGCCCGCCAGAGGCAGGGGCGAAATGAGAGTGATTACTGAATCACGCCTTCCCATTTCCATCCGTCGAACGGCCGCATTACGCTCGTCACGCGTATGCGGTGCGCATCGACATCCCGGCCCGGCTGGCCCATGATGACCACCTTGTCGCCCGGCTTCAGGGAAGTTCTCGTCAAATGAGCTTCCGATAATTGGGTAGGCGCGGCCCACTCCGTGGTCCATATCTGCAGCGCGCCCTTGTCGTCCGGGGCCTCAATCTTGATGAACGAATGAGGATTGCGCCAGATGAACTCCTTCACGGTTCCTTCGATCTTTATCTTCTTGTCCGGGTCGTACGTTGCCGCGAACGAATGGTGAGCAAACGCCTGACCCACAGCGCAAAGCGACACGGCAACTGCGATTAGTGCGATCCAATTACGTTTCATTCATCCCTCCCGATGCGAATGAAACACACCCGACATTAGAAACCTCTCGCGAAAGACTCACGAGCAGATTCGCCTACTTCCGTGACTCTTTCTTATCAGTGAGGCTCTTGTATGCCGCCTCGACAAACATATCCGTCGTCCAGCGCCCGGACGTCTTGCCGTACAGCGGATCCCAATCGGCGGTGGGTTTAGCCGCCTTGACCTGCTCGAGCGTCATTCCGTTCTTGATCATGTCCTGAATTCTGTCGCGAACGATGGAAACCATTTGCTGGTAGACGACGACGTCCGCTTGATCGCAGAGCCTCCCGTGCCCCGGGATGACCATCGTTCCGCCCTCCGCGTGCGCGCGCACGGTGGTCAGGTCGATCAGCCGGTTCAAACCCTCGATGATCGCTTGAATGCTGCCCCCAGCTTTCAGGTCAATGAACGGATAGCCGGAGAGGTCAAACAGATCTCCCGCACTCACTACGTCGGACTTGCGGAACAGGACGATGCTATTCCCGTCTGTGTTCGCCGGTTGACGCATGATCTGAATCGGCTCGCCGTTGAAGTAGAGCTTCTTCTGCGGGGTCGAGTAGGTATCGTTGGGCCAGGCGTCTTCCGGGGTTGGCGCCACCTGGCCGGTGGGCGCGCTCATCCTCTCAAATGTGTTCTCTGACGCGATGATAAAGGCGCCTTCGGCGCCGCCTCTGCCGGGGCCCGTCAGATTGTCGAAGGGAACGGGCTTACCGGTGGCGGCGATCTTTGCGTTGCCCCCGGTGTGATCGTTGCTTTCGTCGGTATTCACGATGTAAATCAACGGGCGATTGGATATAGAGTGGATGGCCGCCAGAACCTTATCGCTCATGGAGGCCAGCCCTGAATCCACCAGGAGAACGCCATCATCGCCCGCCTGCACAGTGATGTTGCCGCCCGCTCCAACCAGCATGTACACATTGCCCTGAACCGGCAGGACATGGATTTCGCCATCGGCGCTGTTCTGATTCCCTTGCGCATGCAGCAGCGGCGAACTGAGTGCAGCGATGATGCCGAGAATGACCGCAATTGCTTTCACTGGCCGTCCTCCCCTGAGCTTGCCGTGGATTTCCTGGCGGGGCGCGGGAGCACCTTCATCTTCTTCATCGTGGCGATGTGCATGTCTCAACGGCTGCTCCGCGCCGCTACCTCGGATCCGACGCGCCCGTTACGGCAACGTCCTTTCTCGGGGAACTTTCATCTGTTTCAGCTTTTTGATGTATTCCGGATACATCGTTTCCGGGCCCCCGAGCGCCGCTTCCTGAGGAATCGCGTATTTCGTGGCGAAATAACTGAGCATGGGATTTTTCCCCGGAAGATAGTGCGGAACCTGCCCGCGCGGCACGAGGGTTTCCGTTGCTTCTTCGCAGGGGTAGGGCGGCATGGTCATATCCGGGTTGTAGGCCCAGGTCTGCGGCCTGACCATAGGCTCCGCGAGATTTACCGGATCATAAATAAATGCGATTGCCGTCAAGTAGGTGCCGTAACGCTCCAGATGGGTGCGCACGACGGTGCGGTCGGAGCGTATGGGCCCGTTGGGCCACTCGAAATTTTCCTTCAGGTGGGTGGTGGTGACGACGAGATCGTTTCCTTGCCACTCCCCGGTGGAAAATCCCGCCCAGGTGTGCAGCGCATAATCCGGCGGGTGAGTCCGCCCGTCCATCCAGACGGTGCGCTCTTCTTCGTGATAAAAAAAGTGCATATGGTAAGCGACGATCTGCTGGGTGATCTTGTCGACATCGGTCCACATGCGGAGTTGCGCAGGTCCGAAAGGATCTTCCAGGGGATACGGCCGGCAAACATTCTCGGCCACGTCAAATATGTTGGCAGCCCAAGCCTCGGCTCTGAGCCGGCCCTCGTGGCTGAGGGGGAACCCGGTATAGTCGCCCATGTCCGGACTATCCGGGCGATAACCCAGCGGCGCCCACATACCGCTCAGATCCATCTGAGCCAAGGCCGGAGCGCTCAACAACAAAACCAAAACGGTCAGTAGGGATGACATGCTGAGGAAATGGCCGAACTTATCTACGTCGGGCCTCGTCATGTCCCGCCTCACTTTGCCTGGAGAAGCTGCCCACGCTGCCGGAAGCGTCGGTGCCTGCGCGGGAGGATATACTGAAGTGGCTTCCGCATTCAAGGCGCTACACGCGGCGGATGGTGCGCTGCTGTGGAGATAAAACCGATCGCCGCACGATATAGAAAAGGGCCGGGATTGTGTCCGGCCCCTTTTTGTAAAACGAAATCGAACAGCGTCGAGAGAAATCGAAAAGCGCCTAGAACAGGATCTTCAGGCCCAACTGGATTTTGCGCGGCCCGCCCGTTCCGACGAACGGGCTGTTCGAATCCGGGGTTGAACTGGCTGCGCCGAAGGTACTGGGAGCGTTGTCGATGCGGGTTTTTGTCGCGGGCGTAATTTTCACGCCGAACGTGCTTCCGAGCGGACGCAACAAACCGAGATGTAGTGGAACTCGGCGAATTCCATCGCGAAGCTATCGAGCCGGCTGGCCGACAGCGGGCTTCCTGATTCTATTGGTGAAGGAGTTTTCTTCCGACCAAACGCACGGGAGTTCCTCGACGTGCGCGCCCGGCCGCAGCTTCATGGTCCTCTCGGGCCCCACGATCGGTTTCGTATATGCCTTGGGATCCACCACGGTGATGTTGTATCGGATGGTGTCGCGATCGACGCGCTGGTAGCGCTCGGTAACGCGCATCTCCTCGCTGTGCGGATAGCCCGTGGCGCCAAGCCAGGTCTTGTCATTGAAGCCCGCGGATTCAACCACCAAGGTATCGTCTCCTTCCCAATGACCGATCGCGTATCCGTACCACGTAGGATCGGGATCCTTGGGAAGAGATCGCCCGTCGGTCCAGATGGAGCGCCACTCGTGTTCGCGCTCGAAAAACTGCAAGATCCTGCCGGGAGTCTGAACAAACTCAAAGGGGAGCGGAAAGAACAAGATCCGCGGGAACCCGGAGGGATCACATTGCAGAATGGGATCATTCCCATCAGGAACGGCCCTGCTTCCGTAGCCCGGCCGCTCGGCATTGAATTTTGCCTGCGCCCATGGCGTCATCGGAGGCATATCCTTCTCCGGCGCGGTGCCTTCTGCGCCACCGCTGCCTTGATAGGACCAGACGCCGGATATTTCACGCTTAGGTGCGGGAGCCGCGGTTTTTTCCTGTTTGGCGGATTGCGCGGGCGCGGGGCAGGCGAGGGCCAGCGATGCGAACAATCCTATGGTCAAAAATATCGGGCGACGCATGCAAGCCTCCTGACTTGGGCCTCCTGATTTGCGCTTCCCATTTGGTTCCGGAACCCTTGTTGACGACGACCCGCAGGCTCGAGAGAGTGCTTAACGCAAATCGCTTATCTCAAATCCATTTTTAATACGTGGCCATCGGGAAAGGCGACTTTCCCCATCTTCTCTCCGGAAAATCCCACGGGGGCTCCGCTTTTTGCGGGAATCAGCGTAACGGCGATTTGATCTCCCGGCTTGATGGAGTCCTTGGTCCAGCTATTCCTGCGAAGGATGCCAGGACTCTGAGATTCGACAGACCAACTGACGATCTTCCCGTTTTTGTCTTTCACATCGAGATAGATCTGGCAATGAGGATTGGACCAGACAAATTCCGTGACGCTTCCATTGATGGTGATTGGATGCTTATCGTCGTAGGCGGCATTCCCATGGTGCGCGAGCATCGAGGCGCAAGAGACCAGAAGCGTCGCGACCAACGCGAAGGACGTTACCAGCCGAGGCTTCATCGGATACCCTCGCAAATTGGATTTGCCGTCCACAATCAGGGCGCAATCAGGGCGCAATCGGTTACTTCGCGAGCGGATCGGGCCGCAACTGGAAGTGCGCAGCGAGGGGCTTGGACCCTTTGCCACCCTCGATGAGCCACGGCGCGCGGTCACCGTTTGCCGCCCACAATCCGCGTCCCTTCCAGCCGGCCTTGGGATCGTCGATACGGCCATCGAAGCCTTTGGCGTAGAAGCCCAACGGATAGGGCACACGCAATACGACCATGCGGCCATTGGCGTAAGCGATCAGGCCATCGTTGAGATTGCCGGTGGACATGGGCACATCTTCGCCGAGGCCGAAGATGTTGTGCTGGTCCACCCAGGTGTAGTAGCTCGATTCCGCGCTGTTATCTCCGATGCCCTCGAAGCCGGGGCCCGGGTATTTGTAGAACGACCAGCCTTCGGGACACTGATCGCCGGTGGCCTTGGGGCCGTTGAGCGGACCTTTGCATTTGCTGCGGTCAAAGCTGCCGAGGTGGCCGCTGGCCAGCGACACCCACACGACGCCTTTTTTATCGATATCACCGCCGCGCACGCCAAAGCCGGGCAGGGGAACGTTGTAGATCTCAGCCAGCGTGGTTTCAGGCGGATGGGGGCCGGGCACAACTCTTACCACGGCACCCGGATTTCCGCGCACCTCTCCCCAGACAGAACCGTCGATCGGGCTCGGCATCACCGCGTAGAATCCGGCCACGACGCGCTTGTCCTTGGTGGGATCGACGGGTTGGTTCGGCTCGACATAGTCATCGCGCTTGCCATTTCCATTGGTGTCGAGGATCAGCGCCGTCCAGCCCTGCGACTTGGCCGCGTCGTGGGTGGCGTCCCACATCTTGGTGTTCAGCCATCCCACCACGGGACCGCCGCCGCTGGTCCAAAGCGTGTCGTTGGCGTCAAAGCCGAACTGCAGGTGGTGCGTGCCAAAGCAAGTATCGATGAACTGATAGTCCTTGGTCTTCGGGTTGAACACGGCGATTTCCCGGAGATTTCGCTCCAGCGGAAACAGCTTGGCTGATGGAAGGTCCGAGCCCGCCTTGCAGAAGTCGGGATTGCCGGGCCCGCGCACCGCAGCCGCGAGCCACAGCCTGCCGTCCTTGCCAATCATTGAATTGTGGTTGTTAATTTTATTGTCCCAGAGGACCTCATCGCCCCAATAGGGCGACGGCATCAACGGCTTCAGAGCCGCGACATGACCGGGGCCGAGGCTGAGCGGCATGTCCGCATCGCGGACCGGCGCGTGGAACGAGGTGGCGGTGTTCTTGACCGGATCGAGAATGGGGATGAAGTCGGAACTGTACTCCGGCGAGCCAAAGAGCGGGCCATAACCATTGACCGTGGGATTGCGCTTGTCGCTGGAGATAAGGTCGTGCAGGTAATGCTTTTCGTCCATCCAATCCCACATGGTGACGACGATATTGCGCTCGACGCCCTGCGGCCTTTGCGGCTTAGTGTGGGGCAACTCGCCTTTGGCGATGCGGTCGGTCCAATCCGCCAAATTCTTGATGGAGAGCGAACCCATGCCAGAGAGCTGGCCGATCATGAATTGGGCGGCCTGCCCCGATTGCACGCGGCGCGTCCAAGCCTGCTCGGACGAGGCGAACTTCCCCAGGCTGGGCTCAATCGTTCGCGTCGAGAGCTGGCCCAGCTGGTGGCAGCCGATGCAGCCGTTGTTCTTCATGTCGTTGAGCCAATCGGTTTGCTTCATCTTGGCCGGGATGGGGCCCTTGCCGCCGAATTGATCCGCCGCCGGAATTTTCAGCATGGAGTACCAGTAGATCGCCGGATAGTAGTGCGCCGCCGCAGCTTCGTCGGGAGCCAGAGTTGCCGTGAGGTTCACTTGCCGGCCGGGCGCGGCCATCACTTTGGGGCCGTCCACCAGGCCGTATCCGCGCGCCCACACGCTGTACGTCGCTTTCGGCAGATCGGGAACGAGGTAGCGGCCACGATCATCGGTGACAACAATCTTGATGTAGCGCACGGGCAGGTCCCGGGTTTCAGCGATCACCCAGACGCCCGCTTCGGGGCCATTGGAGCTGGTGACCACGCCGCCGATGTCATCGTTGTCCACCGCTACGGTGACGGATTGATCCGCTCGTTGGGCGTACGCCAACGCGAGAACCAAAGAGAGGAATACTGCGATCCCGGTTCCCCGCAGGGCAAAACTGTGAAGTGGGCTCCGCCGCGTCGTCATACGTTCCTCCACTTTGGCCTCCGCTGTGGTTCAACGAAATGTGGAAGCCGGGATTTTCGCTTGGACTGCACGGATTGGCGCGCCATCTGGATTTCCATTTCGGTTTCCGGGCCGACGGAAACATACAACCCACCGCCGCAGAATGCAATGCTCGGGCCGGATGCGATGCGTTGTTCGACCAGCGGCGCCGCAGGGGCATATTGATTACGTGCACTCGCGTCGCAAGTAAGGACGAAAAACGAATCGCGATTCAATCAGGGTAAATTCTGGGCGTCGATGGACCTAGAAACAAAAAAGCCGGAGTTAGCTCTGGCGCTAACTCCGGCTCTATCAACTAGAATCTGGTTGCGGGGGCACGATTTGAACGTGCGACCTTCGGGTTATGAGCCCGACGAGCTACCAGACTGCTCCACCCCGCGAAGTCATCTTAGCGAAATCGTTGGTAGGCGTCAAACTGGCGTGCAAACAAGCCTAGCTGCTTGGCAAGGTGGGAGCGCCGGCCGGCAGGATGCCGGCGCTACGAATAGCGCTACGAATGACCCCGGCGAGATCAGGTGCCGGCAGGATGCGGGCGCTCCGGAAATCAGATTTGCCGGCAAGATGCCGGCGCTACGAATGCCTTCGGCGCTACGAATGGCGCTACGAAACCTTCAGGTTCGTTTAATTGACAGCGTGAAATGGTGGTGGGAGAATCCAGGCACTGCAGGGAGGTCTTCGAAAAATGTCAAAGTACTTGATCGCGTTGCTCGTATTGCCCCTCGCCTTCTTCATGGTTTCCGCGCCAGCGCTGGCGCATCACGGCGGGGCTGCCTACGATACTTCGACGCTGACGACGCTGAACGGAACGATCACGGATTTCCAGTTTATCCAACCCCATCCGCTGATTCTGCTCGACGTGAAAGACGCGAACGGAAACGTTACCAAATGGTATGTGGAGATGACGGCTCCCAACCATCTGGTCCACTACGGATGGAGCGGGCATAAACTGCACGCTGGCGAAGTGATCAAGGTGACGGGGCACGCCGCGAAAAGTGGCGGCAAGGTTCTGAATCTCTACCGAATCTACGACGCCGACGGGAAGATGATTCCTCTCGGTCCGCCGCCGGCACCGGGCCAGAGCTGAGCTATTTTTCGTCGTAGCCGTCCGGCTCCGGGCTCTTGGGGCTGGACTAGCTTGGTCAATTGGCTCGGTCAATCGGGATCATCAGGGAGGAGTCCAGCTTATGCGTCGTCTTGCGGGTTTTCCTATGGATCGGGGAGTTCTAAATTGGAGTATGGCACTGGCCGCGGTGCTCATCTGCTCCTCCACGCTGCTGGCTCAGAATTCCGGAAATTCGGGAGCGGCGAAGGCGAAAGCCGCCGCAACTCCAGCGGGCGCCGCAAAAGCGAGCGGGCCAATGCAAAAGACGGCGTGGGGCGAGCCGGATATTTCCGGAATGTGGGAACCGAAGATGCCTGCGAGCGCGCGCGAGTATGCGGGATACTCGTTTATCTCCCATAAAGATGCCGTTGCGCTCATGACGCCATGGGGAAAACAGCAATACGAAAGCACGAAGCCATCCTGGGGACCACTGGCCGTGGAGGACTCGACCGACCCCGTAAATCCGACTACCGGAAAAGAAGTCGGGTGCGCCCCGACCGGGGTTCCCCGAATATGGGTTCACCCTTTTCCTACAAAGATCGTGCAGACTCCAGGTGTGGTGTATTTTCTCTATGAGTTCAATCACTTTGTGCGCGAAATTTATACCAACCAGGGCCGCGAGCATGCCAAAGACGAAGATCCCTGGTGGATGGGACATTCCGTAGGCTGGTGGGAAGGGAATACGCTGGTCATCGACACCGTCGATTTCAGTGACCAGACCTGGATCGACCGCGCCGGATTGCCGCATTCGGACAAGCTGCACGTGATCGAGCGCATCACCCGGCCGACGCACGAGAAACTGCGCGTGGACATCACCGTCGACGACCCCAAAGCCTATACAAAGACCTGGTCGGGGTTCCGGGAGCTGGAGTTTGAGCCCGACTGGCATATCACGGAGATGATTTGCGAGGACAACATCACGTTCAACAACTTAAAGAACCAAGGTAAAGAGCAGTAAGCGCTCATCAGCGGAACTCGTAGGCGGCCCGGCTCAAGCCGGGCCGTTTTTTTTTGGAAACAAGCAACAATTCATAGAACCGGAGCATGCGCCAAGCATTTCGCCAAATAGCCCCCGGTTGGTGTTGTCGTCCTCGATTGTGACAGCGCAGATTGCGACAAATCCAGAGAACACCCTAGGGAAACAGGCAGACCCGCTCTCCTGTCTTCAGCGAATGGATTTTTCCACGCAGCGCAGCGATGTTGTGTGGGGTATTACCGATCAGTAGCGCTGCCTGGGAAGGGATGACCGGCCTCAGCCGGTGCCCATTCCCATCTATCTGTCCGTAGCGGCGCGAATGAAAAGAATCGCCCTCTACCAACTGCATAACCAGCGCCATAGAAGGATCGAGCAACTGCTGCTCTGGGCCATGTAACTGGCCAACGTGTAACTGAGCGATACGGAGAGTCCATGAAAAGTCTAACGATTCGGATCCGGGCCTTCGGGGGTTTTCTAACAAGGGTTACCCCCATTGTGTTGCTTGCCGCTTTTTTTGTCGCAGCCCCACTCCACACAGCGATGGCGCAGGTCGCACCACCCATGGGTAAGACGCAGAGCTTCGCGGTGCTGGGTGGCTCGACGGTGACGAATACCGGACCGAGCGTCGTAACGGGAGACCTGGGGCTCAGCCCAGGCACGTCGGTCACCGGTTTTCCTCCCGGGACCGTGGCTGGAGGAACGATACACAAGACTGATGCGCTGGCCGGTCAGGCGCAGACCGATGACATCGCGGCATACCTCAATTTGGCAGGCCAGACGCCGGTCACTCAAGATCTGACTGGCAAGGATCTCGGCGGGATGACGCTCGTAAAGGGTGTCTACTCCTTCAGCAGTTCGGCTCAGTTGACGGGGAAGCTCACTCTCGACGCCGGGGGCAACTCCGCTTCGGTCTGGGTGTTCCAGATCGGGAGTACCCTTACGACGGCGAGCGGCTCATCCGTGGTGCTCATCAATGGCGCTTCACCGTGCAACGTCTTTTGGCAGGTTGGCAGCTCAGCGACGCTCGGTACGACGACCTCTTTTGTAGGAAATATCTTTGCGCTCACCAGCATTACGTTGACGACGCATGCGAGTGTGGCAGGCAGGGCACTGGCGCAGAATGGCGCGGTGACGCTGGATTCCAACACCGTCTCCGTCGCCGCGTGCGGTGGGACGACGGGCACCATCCCCCCCACGCTCAGCAAGACGTTTAGCCCGGCCACCATCGACGCGGGCGGAACCTCGACACTTACGATTACGTTGAATAACCCGAACACCAAAGCGGCAGCGCTAAATGCGCCGCTCACCGACACGTTGCCCAGCGGCGTGGTGGTCTCCGGAGGCGGCAGCACCACGTGTGGCGGAACGCTTACGGCCACGACGGGCGCCTCGGCAGCGACTTTGACGGGAGGTACGATTCCGGTCAATGGCTCGTGTGTTGTGACCGTGGATGTGATTGCGGCGAGCGGGGGAAGTTATATCAACTCGCTGGCCTCGGGCGCGTTGGTGACGAGCAACGGGAACAACGCGGCTCCAGCCGTTGCGACGTTGACCGTCAGCAGCGTTGTGGTGGTCACGCCGACGGTTGGCAAGGCTTTCAGCCCAGCCACCATTAATGCCGGTGGGACGTCGACTTTAACCATTACCTTTACCAACCCGAACAGCACAGCGGCTAGCCTGAGCGCGCCTTTCACCGACACCTTGCCTACCGGCGTGGTGGTTTCCGGCAGCGCGAGCACGACCTGCGCCGGCGGGACGGCCTCGACTGGCGGGCCTACCTCAGCTTCTCTGGCGGCATTAATTACGCCCCTCTGGTTCGGGACGCCGTCAACGGTGACTCTCACCGGAGGTACGATCCCGGCCAATGGCTCATGCGTTCTGACGGTGCAGGTGCTTGCGCCAAACGGGGGCAGTTACATCAACACGCTGGCCGCAGGCGACTTGACGACCAGCAACGGGAACAATGCCGCTCCAGCCGTTGCGACGTTGACGGTTTCCACGCCTTCCCCGATCACACTAGGCAAGGCCTTTAGTCCGGCCACCATCAATGCGGGTGGCGTCTCCGTTCTCACGATTACTTTGAGCAATGCGGGCTCGACCCCCGCGAGCCTGACCACGCCGCTCACCGATACATTGCCCAGTGGCATGGTGGTCTCCGGAAGCGCCGGCAGCACCTGCGGCGGGACGCTTATGGCCAGTGGGGGCGCTTCGGCGGTGACGTTGACGGGAGGCTCGATCCCGGCCGGTAGCTCCTGTATGGTGACGGTATCGGTGACCGCGGCAACGGCGGGCAGCTATTTCAACTCACTCCCGGCGGGCGCGCTGCAGACGGATCAAGGCAACAACGCCGCACCAGCGGTCGCGACGTTGGCCGTCAATCCCGTCATCGTGAACGTGGATATCAATGTGGCCATGGTTACGCCGGGCGCCGTGCAGATTACTCGCGGGGTGGCGGCTACGGTCATGTTGGAGGTAGTCACGAATCCATCGAATATGCCGATCCCCATGGACGTGAGCTTCGGTTGCGTCGTGCCCGATGGACTTGCCGCGACCACTTGCTCCATCGGCCCAGCGACAATTATGGCGGGTAGCCCGTCCGGCAGCGCCACAACGCTGACGATCAACACAACTCGGGGCACGACTTCGCATTTGCCTCCCCTCGGCCCGGGCGCGCCCCTACCCAGGTACCTCCCGTGGACTTCCGCTGCAGCTTTACTTGGGTTGATAGGGCTCCTCGGCTTTGCCGGCAATCTATCTTCACGGCGCCGCTTACGCTATCTAACCGTGGCGTTGCTGGCACTGAGCGTTTACGGCCTGGCAGCTTGCGGGGGATCGATCGTTGGCAAATCGTCGCCCTCGACCACCTCGAGCGGAGGCACGTCTTTTGCCGGCACTTCCGCCGGACCGTCAAGCATTACCGTCACCGCAACTGCGAATGGGGTCACAAGAACGACGAACATTCCGATCAACGTGAACTGATCTCTGACAGGGCAGAGAATCAATTAAACAGGACAAAGTCTAAACATACCGACGCGCGTGGGCGACTTTCAAAGTCGCCCACCACATAACGCCAGCGGCCGGAACACACTGCGCTGTTGCGTGAAGCGCAGCACGCCATATCTTTGCGACCGAGCCCGGCCAGAGGGCATACGGTATGATTGTGCTCTGTGAAGGTCCTGAGCGAAGTTGAAACCAGGGTATTGGGCGCGCTGGTGGAAAAAGAGCTGACCACACCGGAGTACTATCCGCTCTCGCTAAATGCGCTGGTCAACGCGTGCAATCAGAAATCCAATCGCGATCCGGTGATGAGCCTGAACGAAAACGACGTCAACCAGGCGCTGCGGGCTCTGGAGAACGAAGGGCTGGCGGGACCCGCGGATGCCATGGACAACCGCGTGACCAAGTTCGGGCACCGGCTCGGGGAGGCCTTCAATCTCGGCCGCCGCGAAACCGCTATCCTCTGCGAGTTGCTGTTGCGGGGCCCGCAGACGCCCGGCGAGCTTCGCAGCCGCGCCGACCGCATGTACAAGTTTGACGATCTGGGCCAGGTGCAATCCACGCTACAGCTGCTGGCGCAACGCGAGCCGCCCATGGTGAAGATGCTCCTGCGCCAGCCGGGCACCAAGGAGGCGCGCTACTCCCACCTGCTATCGGGCGATACTCAGACGCAGGCGCCGGAGGCGGCACGCGAAGTGGCAAGCGCGCACGGCAACTCCAGCGGCGAACGGATCGCGCGCCTCGAAAATGAGGTTGCGGTCCTGCAGAAGGAAGTTTCCGATTTGAAGCAGCAGCTCGCCGCATTTCGAAAGCAATTCGATTAGTCCGGACCGGCTCCATCCCAAAAATACACAAGATGTAACAGGACGATCCTTTCGGCCGTATCTTCGGCTGGAATGGCGACGGGAATTGGTTTTTCGATCCTTTTCATCTTGACACGCGATTCGTTCTTGTGCTCCCATTTGCACCATTAGGGGAGGGGTGGCCTACCCACGTCTTTTCAAATATGAGTTGTTCGGAGAAGGGTGACCGATATGCGAAAATTATCGCGTGCTGGTGTGTTGATGCGGGTTGTCCCGCTTGTTGTCGTTTGTTTACTCCTCATGAATGCGCCGATGCAGTTGCGGGCGCAAACCGTCACCGGAACGGTGCTTGGAAATGTTCTTGACGCCTCCGGCGCCGCTGTGCCCAACGCGCAGATCACCGTGACGAATCAAGATACGGGCGTCATCCGGACCGCAGCGAGCACGGGCGACGGCAACTACAACGTGCCGTCCCTGGCGCCCGGTAAGTACACCGTAGAGGCGCGAGCACAAGGATTTACCCCCGCCGAAGTGAAAGACGTGGTGGTGAACGTCGGCTCGAACGCTCGTGTGGACCTCAGTCTTCAAGTGGGCCAGGTGACACAACAAGTCACCGTGAGCGAGGCGCTTCCCACGATTGAGACGACGAGTTCGGAAGTCGCGCAAGTCATGGATGAGAACATCATCAAGGAAATTCCGCTGAATGCGCGCGACTTACAGCAGTTGTCCGTCATCCAGCCTGGAGTTCAGCAGACGTTCACGAGTTCATTTGGCAAGCAGGTGTCGGTGGGCGGAGACCGGGTGGCGAACAATCGCTTCCTTCAGGAAGGCATTGACCTGACGTGGACCTTCCGCACGTCGCCCGTCAGCCTGGCGAGCAACATTTTGATGGGCGCGGATGCGGTGAGAGAGTTCAAGGTTATCGCGGAGAATCCCCCCGCCGAATATGGCGAGCTGTCGGGCGGCATCACGAGCACGACCTTTAAGTCGGGCACCAACAACATACATGGCACGGTGTTTGAGTATTACCGCAACAGCGGCATCGACGCCCGCAACTTCTTCGATGCGACGAGCGCCCCCCCGCCATTGCACCGGCATCAGTTCGGCGGCCAGGTGGGCGGGCCGCTTCAGAAAGACAAGACCTTCTACTTTGTCGATTTCGAAGCACTGCGCTCTGACGCTGCCGCCTCCTTCACCGCGCCGGTACCCAATGCCAATGCGCGACTTTCGGCCATACCTGCTGTGCAGCAGATCTTCTTCGGGGCCACACCGACGGGGGCAATCGGCACCAACCTCCCGCTCATGCCGGCCTGCAATGACGGCGCCTATAACAGCGCGGGCGTCGGTCTTTGCAATTTCAACAGCAATCCGATCCAGGCGGTTCGCGAGTACTATGGCGTAACCAAGCTCGATCACAGCTTCGGCTCGAAGAACACTCTTTCCAGCACCTACAACATCGATCAGGCTACCGAATTTGAGCCCACCCAGTTGAACGTCACTGCCGATGACGTCTACATGCGGCGCCAGGTTTGGACGGTGCAAGACACGCACATCATCTCGACCAACGTGGTGAATACGTTTCGATTTGGAATTCACCGCATCAATTATGCCGGCAGCCTGGATATCTCTACCGCCGCTCCGATTGATCCGCGCTTGTATGTGAACGTCAACCCGAATATTGTGAATCGGAGCGCTTTCCCACAGGTGCCCGCCATTACGTTTGGCTTTGGAGGGCAGGCCTTTGGCTCCCCTGCCTTAGGATTCAATTACGTTCCTCGCTTCATCGGTTACACCAACGGTTCCATCGGCGACGACGTAAATTATCTGCATGGCAACCACGCCTTCCAGTTCGGCTTCCAGGCGAAGAAATGGTACGACAACATCGAGAACTATATGTCCACGCCGCGAGGCGCGTACACGTTTGGAACTCTGGCGCAATTCCTGCAGGGTGGACCCGCGACGGCGTTTTCCTGGTGGGTCCAGAACTACACGGACCCGCTCAATGGAGTGCATTACGACTCAAACTTTGCTCGCGGAATGCGGTTGATGTCCTACGGCGTGTATGCGGAAGATACCTATAAAATCAAGTCTAACTTGACGCTGAGCTACGGCTTGCGTTGGGAATATGCGTCGGCGCCGGCCGAGACGTACAACCGTATTTCCAATCTTTACGCTCAGGACGGCTCGTGCAATCCATTTACCTGCGCCGCACCGCAAACAGGGGCTCCCTGGTATCACCCGCCCAGAGACAACTTCGCACCCCGGCTGGGCTTTAACTGGGATCCTTTCAAGAAAGGGAAGACGAGCGTTCGTGGCGGCGCCGGCTTCTTCTTCGCCGAGATGGAAGATGACTACTGGTACCCATCTTTGGCATCGCAACCTCCGTTTACGGTTGCCGTAAGCTTGCCGAATCAGGTTTCGATTCCTTTCAACAATGTGAATGGAACGACGAACTCCGCGCTGAACACGTTTCTTGCCGCAAATCCGAATATCTTCACGAGAGAGACATATGGCGGCGCGGAGTTTCCCAATTTCAAGACTCCGACCAAGTACGGATACAATCTGACGGTTCAGCAGGAGTTGCCAGACCACATCAGCCTTTCCATCGGATACGTCGGATCGCTGGGACGCCACCAGGGCAGGACCTACAACTACTCCGATTACTTCCCAACGACCATCGAGACACCTGGCCAGCTGCCTGCGGTGAATGGAGTGCCGATCCCGGGATCCGTCGTCAATCCACAATGCATCACGGCGGGCTCGATCGAGTGCTATTACTGGGCGGGATCAACGACGACCTTGCCGTCAGGTCAGGTTCTGGGTTCACAGAATGCCAATGTGCTTCCTGTCGCCACTGCCACCACCTTGGGTTTGATTCCATACCAATATGCTTGCCAGGGCGGAAAATATACGCCGCCTTGCTATAACAACCCGAATTGGAGCAATGCGGTGGGCGGGAACATCACCGACGGCAACTCCTCTTATAACGCCCTACAGATGGTCGTCCTTCGGCGTATGTCTCCCGGGTTATTCACGCGCTTCAACTACACCTTCGCCAAGTGCATCGCGGATTCGGGCGACAATCTGCCGGGTCAGTATACGAACGGCGGATCGGCGGGCTTTCCGCTGATCTTTTCGCACTCGGCCGGCCGCGGACGTTGCGCGTACCTAGGAACGAACTCGGCCAACTTCACGCTGACGTATGACACCCCGTGGGGAAGGTCGTCCCAGTCATTCCTGGTCAAGAACGTGTTGTC
>Ga0206991_10004_pt1 | contig 61381 bp, 58 predicted proteins | sample Alteio_BWMinCont_9_FD_153286 | JGI IMG/M metagenome (GOLD analysis project Ga0206991, IMG submission 153286) | Enriched cells from forest soil in Barre Woods Harvard Forest LTER site, Petersham, Massachusetts, United States -... | ecosystem: Environmental > Terrestrial > Soil > Temperate forest >...
AGCGGAGCGTTTAAGGTTGTCATGTCGTGCGAATCCCCGTAGGCGATGCCGTAGATATTGCGATTGATGGCATGCCTGTGTGCAGCGGCGTCCACATTCACGGTGGTGGCGGCATTCTGCGCCACCCCTTGGAGTTCACAGAACAAGAACAAAATGATCAACGACGGATTTACTCGCGTGGTTAACATCCTAGTGATACTCGGTCAATCGTAGTTCTAGTACCTTGAGCAATCAATAGAACTAATTACTTAGATTTCCATTCAGGGATTTGACCTAAGGCATGCCGCGAGCCGCCCGGTGGCGCGTCGCCTCAGCTCTGATGCGAACGTCTTCGAGCGAGATCTGCGGGAAATACAATCCGTGCGGTTCGCGCTTCCACCAATTCCCAGTCGCGCGACGTGTGGCGAAATCAGTAAACGAATAGTCGAATAGCTCCGCGCGCACATATTTCGGCGGAGCATCATGAAAGGGATTGGTCTTCAGCAATCGCAAAACATCCGGCGAACCCTGGAGTAACCGCACCATGAAATTAGTGAACCAAGGCGTGGCGCGATAGTCGGACAGCGCGGCAAACCACATTTGCCAGTCGAGCCGAGGCTGATAGGGCTCCACCCAGTGCGGCGGCTGCCCCAAATCCACAGGCTTATAGGGGAATTGGTAGTCGAGCCAGGTAACGCCATCGTTAGATCCTTGGACGACAATCTCCGGGCGAGTGAGTGTCATGGACGCAAACAGGCCGTATGTATTTGCGATTTGAAAAGGAGCGGCGATTCGCACCAGGGCATTCTCGGAATCGAATGGGACGTCGAAGAACATCTGGTGCAGCTCGGAAACGCTCACAGCCAAAATCACTCGCCCGGAGATTGTCGTCCAAGGATCTAACGATGGCGTTACCTGGCTCGACTACCAATTCCCCTATAAGCCTGTGGATTTGGGGCAACCGCCGCCACCGCTGCCATCTTAGTACTCGATTCGCGCGCGCGAAGACGGAAGCACTCGAGAGCCCGATCGTCAAACAGAAAGACGCACAGCGACATGGTGAGTAAATTGAAGAACGTATAGTTACCGGTTAGGAAGATCAGAAGTTGCAAGAACAGCGCGAGGAACGCGCCCACAAATCGCCACGGCCGAAACGCGAAAAACAAGAACGGAATCGCGATCTCGATAAACAACGTGAAGGCGGTGGAAAAGCGCTGGAAGGCGAGCGGCAACTGATACATGTACCAGGCCAGCGGCGTCGGCAGCGGCTGCGTCATATAGTGAAACGCGAGAGCGGTCCAATCGCGCCAGACCGGATCGTGGCTGGTCAGCTTCACCATCCCGGAGAGAAACATCAGCCGGAACAACAACCACCGGAACAACAGCACCACAAATTTGGAATTGCCGAGGAAGATCGCGAGGAACCCGGTTTCGAGCAGCAGCGAGTCCCACTGGAACGACAGAAAATCCTGGCCGGCGGTATCGAGAGAGAGATACAGCACATACAAGCAAGCCAGCAGCAGCCGTTCCCACGGGCCCTTTAGTATTCCCGCCAACAGCGCGATCGCCAGCGCCGCGCCAGCGAGGCAAACCGCTGTTATGAACCAATCGCCATGCGCCAGCCAAAAGATGGTGGGCATGGTCCAATAGCCGCGCATTCCGAGCGTCTTTGAAACAGCGGCCAGGTACCCGCCCAGGGGCAAAATGCCATGAGCGCCAATCAATCCCGTGATCTGGACGGCCAGAGACGCAAAAGCGATCAGATAGATGGCCGCCAGCAGTCGCAGGAAGAGCCACTCTACCTTGGCGAACTTCAAGGGCAAGATGCGTTTGCCGAAGGTGAGGCGCGTCAGATGGTAAAAGAACGTACGATGGCCGGCAATCAGCCGATAGGCTGCCTCGGTGAGTGGGGCCACAACGGGCACGCGATCGTAGGCCCAAAGTGGCCACTTCATGCCAGGCGCATGCCTCAAGGTGACAAATACAGCTCGGGCGCCGCTGAGCACCTCGCCGCCCGCCGTCTCTTTACTGCCAGGCATCAGTAACTGTACGGATTCACTGAAGTTCTTCGCCGGAATCTGGGGATAAAGGCTGCCTACTTCCTGCGACGCTGCGTAAGCGACACGGCCGCCGGTGATGGTCTTCCAGTACTCAATCCAGATGCGGCAGAACCCGCAATGTCCGTCGAAAATTAAGAGCGGCTCTTCAGGCATAACCTGCATCTACAGTTTTTCATAGATGGCCTCCCGAGAACTGGGAAGTGCTAGAATTGATGGTGAGTGTGGATGCAACTTTTGTGTAGCGTAGGAACGTCTACCAACTGAGCGTGCCCGGAGTTGGAGCACGAGGCGAGGCGCAGTAAGAAGATATGTCTGCTCACGACGAACCAATGGCCTACCCGGGGGGTAATCCGTCCAACAACCCGGACGATCTTCATCTTCTTTTGAATTCCGAGATCGACGAGCCTTTCTTTCGCTCTCTTGGCCGAAGCATCAAGGAATTCATCAACCCGCCAAAGCTTCCACCCTTAGAAGTAACCTCGAAACCCGTCGCAGTCAAAGAAATTTGGGGGTTTTACGGTGGGCAAGAGAAGCGCGCCGGCTTCACCTCTATGGCGATCCATGCCGGCGCCATCGCACTGCTTCTCTTTTTGGGAACGAACAAGGCAGTGCAACAGGTGGTGAAGCAGCAGATCGAATTGATCGCTCCCGACATTGCTCCCTACAAGCCGACGGTGAAGCAAGACACCATGCACGGCGGCGGCGGCGGTGGCGACCGGTCTCCCACGCCCGTTAGCAAAGGAAAGCTTCCGAAGCTTGCCAATCGGCAGTTTGTTCCTCCCATGATCAGCCATGTTGAGAATCCCAAGTTGGTGATGGACCCCACTCTGATCATGCCGCCGGATACCAACGTTCCTAAAGTGGATTCACCCAACTTGGGCGATCCGCTGGCGAAGTCCGGACTGGCCTCCAATGGCTTTGGCTCGGGCGGCGGCATGGGTAGCGGACGCGGCGGCGGCATTGGGCCGGGCTCGGGACCTGGATTTGGTCCAGGATCGGGCGGCGGCATGGGCGGCGGCGCTTATCGCATCGGGGGTGGCGTGTCTCCACCCAGCATCCTCTACAAAGTGGAGCCTGAGTATTCCGAGGAAGCGCGCAAAGCCAAGTTCCAGGGCACGGTTCTGTTGTATGTGGTGGTGGATGAGAAGGGCAATCCACGCGACATCAAGATCCTGCGCCCGCTTGGCTTGGGCCTGGATCAAAAGGCCGTTGAAGCAGTAGAAAAATGGAAGTTCAGCCCCGGCAAGAAGGACGGCAAACCCGTTCCCGTGCAGGCGCAGATCGAAGTGAACTTCCGGCTGCTATAGGCCGGCTACTTTTTCTGCGGCGGTGCGCACATTTGGCCGGTCGGTTCCCAATCGACGATATCGATCGGAATGCCCTGCTTGCACACGTTTCGGCCCCGGTGGGACTTGCCTTGGATGGTGATTACGGTGTCGAGGTCGGGCTTGGGCGCGGCGATAAAGCTATAGATCGTACTGCCATCCAGCGTCTCCAGCAACAAGCACTGGCTGTCGGCGACGCGGTGCACACAGCCGGTGGCTCTCACTTCGGTGATCTCGAACTTGGACTTGTTCTGCGCCATCAAAACGATATGCAGGATTATTAGGGCGAACATCTATTCCAGTGTCGCACTATACCTTGCTTTAAACTGGGCAGATGCCAGTCGCGATGGTCACAGGCGCGAGCCGCGGCGTGGGACGGGGCGTGGCTATCGCGCTCGCCGGCGCGGGATTCGAAGTGTTCGCGACGGGGCGGACGATAGCCACGGCCGACTTGCCACCTGCAGTGGTAAGAATCGTCTGCGATCATACCAGTGATGCTCAAACCAATTTGGCCTTCGAGCAGCTAAGGGCTAGCAGCCAGCAGCTCGATCTTTTGGTCAACTCCGCGTGGGGCGGCTACGAGCGCATGGTGGAAGACGGGCAGTTCACTTGGCGGTTGCCGTTTTGGGAACAGCCGCTGCACCGCTGGACCAGCATGCTGGACGCGGGAGTGCGCGCCGCCTTTGTCGCCTCTTCGCTGGCCGCCGGCATGATGCTCCCGCTCCGCCAGGGACTCATCGTGAATATCAGCTCTTGGCCCGCTCGCAAATACATCGGAAACGTGATCTACGGGGTTTCCAAAGCGGCCACCGATAAGATGACGTCCGACATGGCCGAGGAACTGCGCCCACACGGCATCGCTGCCATTGCGCTCTATCCCGGGCTGGTGCGGACGGAAGCCGTGTTGCGGGCGGCCGAAGGCGGCTGGTTCGATTTATCAAACAGCGAGAGCCCGGAGTTTATTGGCCGGGTGATCGAAGCCCTGTGGCGCCATCCCACGCTAATGCAGCGCTCGGGCCAGGCGCTGGTGGCCGCGGCGGTGGCATCCGAGCTAGGGATTCGGGATCTGGACGGCAAACAGCCGTCGCCCTTAACCATCGATACCGCATGAGACGCTAAAATCCCGCAACGTATGGCCGATACAGCCATATGGCCCAGGCGCGGACAGAACCCAGGAAAGCGTTTATGTGCCGGATATCGGTGGCTTGGACGGATCACAAAGGTATTCAACAAACTCAGGCGGGACTGCTGGAAGACAGGTCTCTCACCGGGGCTGGTATCTCGGTCATCCACCCCATCCCGGTGGGAACCAAGGTGACGTTTCGCGGAAGGAAGCGAGAGCTGGCTGGAATTGTCCGGTACTGCCGCCGGGGCAGGCTCAACTATCAGGTGGGCATTCGGCTCGACCAGACAGACGAAGCATGGGCCACCATCGGCGCCGGCCTATAAGAAAGCTGGCCGCCAAGTTCCTTGAAACGCCGCGCAGATTCGGTGCGTTACTATTCAAGAAGACGTTCAGCGGCCGGCAAAGGAGGGCTATGCTCCGCGGTATTTATCTCCTCCTGTTGGCCGGTGCCCTGGGAACCGGGTTATCGGCCGGCGACGACGACGTGGTGTTTCGCAGCGACGTTTCTCTGGTCCGTGTCGACGCTCAGGTACTTGATTCCACCAATCGCGCCATCGTTCATCTGAAGGCCAGCGACTTTGTCCTGCGCGAGGATGGCAAAGTGGTACCGATCCGCAATTTCGCGAGCGAGAACATGCCCGTAGATGTGCTCTTTCTGCTGGACGTCAGCGCCAGCATGCGGCCGCACGTGCAGCGCATTGCAAATGCCTCCGGGCAAGCCCTGACCGAGCTCGGCAAAGACGACCGTATGGGCATCATGGTCTTCGATCGCTACACGCGGGTGCGGCTGGGCTTTAACAGCAACCGTCAGGACGTGCAACGTGGATTCGACCAGCTTCTGCGCGAGGAGCGCTTCAACGGGGGAACCGACATCACGCGCGCGATGCTCGACGCCGCCGATTACATACGGAATAATGGCCGTCGCGACGCCCGGCGCGCGATTGTCATTCTGACCGACGATCAGACCGAGTTCGACCGCGACGATGAGGGCGTGGGGCGGGCGTTGACGCGGGCCGATGCGGTAATGTGCGCGCTGATCGCGCCGGATGCCATGCCGTACGCCGGCAATCGGGGTGGCGGCGGACAACGTCAGGGAGGATGGGGTGGTGGTCCCGGTCTGGGAGGACCGCTGGGCGGCATTATCTTTGGGCCGTCGCGCGGCGGAGGAAGCCGCTACCCGGGCGGGGGCGGGGGAGGAGCGCATACCAAGTCGGCCGGCACAGCGGAGATCGCGCGCGATTCCGGCGGCGATAGTATGTCCGTCAACAACGCCGAAGCGCTGGATGACACGCTCGCGCGCCTGCGTCAGCGCTATACCTTGTATTTCAATCTTCCCGAAGGCGTGCAGCCCGGCCAGGAGCGCAATATCCAAGTGGATCTCGCTCCCGAAACCCACCGGCGATTTTCCGATGCCGAAGTCCATTACCGCCGGACGTCGATGTCTTCCGGTAGCGGCCGCGATGGGAGTCCCACGCAGGTGACGCGGGCTCCGAGCGACAGTGTCTACCCGGCTCCGGCGTCTTCCGACACCGCGGATCCGAACGCTTCGCCGGCACATCGGCGGCGGGTGGCGGTGAACGAGGACGGCACGGCGGTCACAGGACCGGGCCCGCAGCAGTAGCGCCGGATCGCTCTTGAGACCCCATCTCTTCCTGGCAGCCGCGGTTTTCATTCAACCGCTGGCCGCACAAACCAGCAAAACGCTCGATCTGCACAGCCAGCGTTCGAAAAGCTCTTTCTTTGTCGTATTGGCGTCCCGCGGCGGCAGCGCGACGGGCCATGCTTTTGTCGTGTGGGGTGTGGAGGACGCCCGACGCCATCGGACCACGGTGCGAGCTCTGGGGCTGTATCCGGAAAGCAGCTCCAACCACTGCAGTTCCCTGGTGCGAAACGTTCCCGGAGGCGTGCTGGACGAATTGCAGACGCACAGTTTCCAGGGCATCGACCAGGAGCTGATAGTGCGGGTCGATGAAGCGGCTTACAATCGTTCCTTGCAGGTGGCGCGAGAGTGGGATTGCCGCCACGAATTCTCTTTGTTCAGCCGCGATTGCGTGGAGTTTCTCAGAGCTGTCGGCCTGTCTCTTGGTCTCGACATGCCACGGCGCGGGCTGACTCGCTGGACGCCCCAGGCTTATGTCCGCGCTCTGCTCGCGGGCGTCCCGGACGGAAGCGATCTTTCGGACGACTCTACGTTTTAACAAACAGCCAGAAGCTTCTCCTTCAGCGTCGCCTGCAACTCCGGCGACAGCTTCTGTCCCTCGTGCGCGACATAGAATACGTCGATCGCGCGATGGCCCTTGGTGTCGATCAGCACCACATCAATATTGCAAGCGGTGGAGGAGAATACGGTCGCCAGGTTGTACAACAAACCCGGCCGGTCCTCAGCGACGATTTCCACCAGAGTGGCGGTATCGCAGGCGTCGGAATCGAAATTTACTTGCGGAGGCGCGCTGCGCTTCTTGGGATCGGCCTGAGCGCGACTGCGCAGCAGCCGTTGCCCATCCGTCTTGCCCAGCGCGACCCGGCGGATCAAATCCAGCAGCCGCTCGGATTCCGGCGGGTTCAATTCGAGCGTGCGCTGCGGATCGGCGAAAACAAAAGTGTCCAGGATCGTTCCACGGGCGTTGGAGAAGGCCTCGGCTTTCAGAATGTCCAGGCCGAAGCTCGAAATGGCTCCCGCAAAAGAAGCGAACAGAGCCGGCATATCGCGCGCGATCACGGTAAGCCGGTAAGCGCCTTCAATGCGATCCAATTGTACGGCCACACCGGTTGGACGGCTGTCCTCATAGAGGCGCATGTGCTCTTCGATTTCGGTGGGCGAATGGGCGCGCAGGTAGCGAACGGGAAAGCCCTTCAGCAACGCGGGACGGCCGGGCACGTTGTCGGGCACCTCTTGAATGCGATCCGTTTCCAGTTCCCGCGTCAGCTCATGCTGCGTCACTTCGTAAGCGCGCCACAACCGCTCCAGGCGCCAGGGCGTCATGGCGTCGGAACTCACGGCCGCCAGATCGCTATAGGTCATCACGGCAAGCAACTTGAGGCGTTCGATGGTTCCGACGCGCTCAGCCAGCTGGCGCGCGGTGACGGGATCGTCCACATCGCGTCCGCTCATCACCTCGGCCAGATCCGACTGGTGCTCGATCAGAAAATTCACTTCGCGCTGCTCTTCGCCGGGCACGCGAATGCGCTCCATGGCCTGGCGGGCCAGCGCCATCGAGTTCCCTAGCGTATCGCCGCCGTTACCCTGGCCGGAGCTGTGAAACAACAATCCGAACACCAGCACGGCCGGGTTTTCGATCTCTGAAAAAAGCTGCGCGAATCGCTGCCGCGTGGGGTCGGCGTTGGATGCGAGCTCGGTGGCGCGCTCCACGGTGATCAACGTATGCTCGTCGACGGTGTAGCGATGCTCGGGTTCGGTTTCCACCAGATCCACCATAGAAGCCCATTCGGGAAACAGGGCGGCCAGCAGACTCGCGCGCTGCAGAGTCCGCATAGCTAGCGCGGCGCGCGGCAGAGAAAGAACGCTTTCGAGCGTGGCCCACAGGGGCCTGGGCTGGGCGCAATACGCCGCGAACGCGGAGCGGGCCGCTTCCAAGCGCCACTCGGTTTCGGGCGCCGGCGCAATGCCGTGGCGGGCGATGAACTCGAGCAGCCGCAGCACCACGGCCGGATCGCTTTCAAGCTGCGCGGGACTTCGCAGAAAGATGCGTTCGCGCGAAACGGTGAATTCGCTGTTGGAAAGGCGCGATCGCCAGTCGCGAAAATTCCCCACCAGCGTACTCTCGGCCTTGTCCAACGCGGCCAGCGCCCGGCGCGCTTGATTGAAGATCACCCAAGCGTGGCGGAAGTATTCGCGCATCCATTCTGAAGTCGCGGGCGCTCCGGGTGAGATTGTTTTCGCGCGGCTGAAGGGTTGCGCGAGCATGCGCTCCTGCGCTTCCAGGTCTAACAGATTGCGGTCGCTCTGGGAGTGGTAATGCAGGAAGCATCGCACCGCGGAGAGGAACTCGCCGGCCTGGTTGAGTGAAGGGAGGAGTGAAGGGTTGAGCTCGTCGCTGGTCTGAACGCCTTCAATGCCCAGGCGCGAGAGCCAGCCGATCAGGTTCCAATCGCGCAGTCCGCCGGGACACTCCTTGATATCGGGCTCACGGTGGTGCACCGTGCTTTGAAACTTGGCGTGCCGCACGCGCGTATGCTTCGCCAGATGCTGGCATAGCTTGGAACCGTTCTTTTCCAGGAAGGCCGGCCATTTATTCTCGAAGCGCGACTGCAACGCATGGTCGCCGGCCAGGTAGCGCAGATCCAGGAGATTGATGTCGAAATCAATGTTCTGTTCGCGAAACTCCAGACACTCAGAGACCGTGCGGACCGTGTGGTTGAGTCGCAATCCCGCATCCCACAGCAAGCGCACCCACTCCGCCAGAGGCTCCCGAAGAGACACCCACGGAGACTCGCCCTCCAGCAGAACCAGCATGTCCACGGTAGCGTAAGGAAACAATTCCCGCTTTCCGTATCCGCCCGACGCCAGCATCACCGCGCCCTGCGGAAGCACCGGCTCGATGGTGGCCCGGTAAGCATCCACTGCAATGGCGTCGATCATGCGAGCTAGAGCGGTCTCGACATCGGCGGCGCGTCCGGTTTTGAAAAACTCTGTCTCCACGTGCCGCCATGCGGCGCTGGTGTGCAGTTTCGGCAGCCTGAGCCCGCCCGCGTCCGCCATTGGTTCCATGGGAATACTCAAGATTCAGTATCACGCAGCCGGGGTGGCAGGGAAGGCGCGTTATAAGATCAATCCAAATTATCTATTTAGCTGTAAAATGCGCGTGTTGCGCGCATTTTGGGATTGGGGGCTAGGGATTGGGCAAAGAGGTATTTTGGGCGGTATTGGTCGATTACTCCTATCCCCAACCCCAAAACCCTAAGCCCCTAGCGCCTACGGCGCGGTTAGTCGCCCGTCTTCGCTAACGGCGCTAATACCGGCGCTTCGACATCCTTGAATACGGCAGTGCTGTCGGAAGTTTCCGCCATCACCGGGAACTGGAAGCCGCACTTGGGGCAGCGCTCGGCCAGAGCCTGCTGCTCGTGATGCAGATCGTAAGCCTTGTCCGTGATCAGGGCGCAACACGGGCACACGCGGATCAGGCGCGTGTTCTTCAGCTCGAAGTTGGTGATGATGTCTTCCATGATGGCGCCGCTGCGAACCGCCCACTCCTTGGCTGCCTTGTGATACGTGTTCATGTGCCAATCCTTGAGGGCTTCAAAGCTGGTCCACATGCTGACCTCGTTGTACCAGGTGGGATCCTTGGGGTGGACCCACCAAGTGAGGTGCAAGAACCCGGGTAATGTCTTTAGTTGATTGCGCGTTTCTCCGAATAGCAACAGAAACTTCAAGTAGCCGTCGGGGCTAGAGAATCGTACTCTTTGCATGCTCTGATAGATGCCCATCCAATCTCCTTTTCGCTGTTCAAAAGTGGAAACTAAATTCTCAAAAATCCATGCGAAGCGCCAACTGTCCGGTTCGGTTGCCACCCTGTCCGGCGGTCTGAGCCGATTGCAAAACGCCAAACGTTGAAGGACTGCTGATGTCCGCGGCGGGCGGCGCAAAATTAGTGTGATTCAAAGCGTTGGTGAAGGTGGCTTCAAACCGGAATCGAAGGCGCTCGCGGACTGGAAAGATCTTCGACAGCCCCGCCGAGACGGCGATGGTTCCAGGGCCCTGCAGAATGCCGACGCCCGCATTTCCGATCCTCCCCGCGCCGGCTGGCGTTGGCGCAAAAGCATTGATGTTCCATAGAAGATCGCCGCCGACCCCGGAATAGGGATTTCCAACTGCGTCGGGCCGCGCGGTGATCCCACCCCGTCCGATGATGCCGGTGTTCGACTGATCCTCAGTCGGGCTGATGGTGGGTGTCAAGAAAGGCCCCGTCTGGATCAGCGTCACCGTGTTAATATTCCATCCGCCCAACGCTCCGTTGACGAACCAATTCTTACTTTGCCAGGTCCTTCCCGCGCCATATGGTAGCTGGTAGGTGCCGGTCAGTAAGAACCGTTGCCGGGGCATGCCCGCCACATTTCCACGAGCCGCGCGCAAGTCGAATTGATCGTAAGACGGCGTAAACAAGAGGTTTTCCGAGGTAAAGCCGCCCGGAGCATCGCCTTGAGCGTCGCTGATGTTGTGGGCCCAAGTGTAGTTCGCCTGAAAGTAGAGTCCGTGAGACAGCCTTTGCGTAGCTTCCACGGTGAGCCCCTGGTAGTTGGAAAAAGCCGCATTCGCGCTGTAGTTGATCTCATCCCAGTTCTGATAAGGGGCACGTGGATCGACGAAGGGACTGGGTACGTAGGGTTGCTTGCTCGGGGGGATGGCGTTGTAATCCTCCTTCACATTCATCCGGTACGAGTTCATTCCGGAATAGGTGATGCGTGCCGCCAAGGCAGATGTCAACTGGCGTTCGATGGTGATGTTCCATTGCGCGGTTTGAGGGTCCTTGAAATTCGGGCTCATGCCATCGTAGAGGCCAGTCCCTCCGTACTGCGCGGTTGTGGATGCAGGAGACGTTTGCGGAAATCTGAACAGCGGCACCCCGCCGTTGTTGTTGGAGTAGGTGTAGGGCGCTCCGAGCGGGATACCCAGAAAATCGTAGGCCAACTGCCCCAAGGGGGTTTGAGTGAAAATGCCGAACCCGGCGCGAAAGACCGTCTTGTTATCGCGAAACGGGCGGAAAGCGATCCCGACACGCGGATCGTAATCGCCCCAATAGGTGTTGCGCAGGCTCTGAGACAAATGATCCTGGCTCGCGGTGATTACATTAGTGCAAGGGAGCGACATGTTTCTGGTGGGCAGACTACAGGCGTTGAAAGAGACTAGAAAGGCGTTGTAGTTCGCTTGCAGAAGCGGACTGGAGGGCACGGTTTTCTTCAAGAGAATGTCAGGAACCACAATATCGCCGTTGCGCGGGTCGAAGTTGGCGATGTCGCCTTGGTTCTCCGTAAATTCCGGAAGCACTTCCCAGCGCAGCCCGAAGTTCACTGTAAGACGATCGTTTACCTGCCATTGGTCCTGCGCGTAAAGTCCCCATTGAACGCTCGGCTCGTTCGTATTGGGGCTGCTTCCGACAATAAAATCCGTATTGGGTGTGCCCAGCAAGAAATCGCCAAATGAGCTGCCCGTGAAAACACCTTGATTGAACGTGAACGCTCCAAAATCGTCCGATTGGCCCCAGCGGACCACGGTTTCGTAGAATACCCGGCGAGCATCGATACCGAGACGGAGCGTGTGCTTGCCCATGGTACGGCTGAGATTGTCGGTGAACTGCATGGTCTTTGACTGGCCCGGCCCGTCCTTGTCCCGGCCGATCGGCGTAAAGCCGGTGCCGTCGGAGAAGTTGAACGTCGGAAAAGCTCCGGTATTGGGGTGATTCGCGAAGCTAATACCGGTCAAGCCGAGCGAGTTGTCGGCCGTGGCGCCCTCAATCGGGAACTGCTGGTAAATCAAACTGTTCGTGAAACCGAAGCGGAACTCGTTCACCATCTTGGGAGTGATGGTGTAGTTATAGGAAACGATGAGACTGCGATCATGCTCCGTATCGAGGTCGTTCGGCAGCAGAGGGTTCGCTGGGCCGGCCTGACCTGAATCCGAGAGCAAGTTTTTCCAACTGAAGCGCGCATAGATCTGCTGATTGGAGGTGATGTAGTGGTCTAATCTGGCATCGAAGCCGTTCGTGTTGGAAGGGATGGGCTGCAGAGTTTCATAATTGTAGCCGCTCCCCGAGCCACTGACGTTGGGCAGCGGGTAGTATCCATTGAGCAGTTTCAGGGAAACAGGATTCAGCATCGATACCGGAATAGTGTTATTGGAAAATGGCGTGCCGTTGAACGGGTTAATCGCAACATTGGTCGGCTGACCGGTGGTGGGGCTGATGATCGGGAGCCCGTTCAGATCCCCATTCCGTTCGGCCAGCGTCGGCACCAGATATTGCTCCGGGGTAGCCGTTCTGCGTCGATTGCCCTCGTAGTCGACGTAGAAGAACGTCTTGTCTTTGCCGCTATACAAATGCGGAATGGTCACTGGACCACCCAAGCTGCCGCCAAACGTATTGAATCGCTTGGGCGCCTTGCTGGTGAAGTTCAGGATGGTGGCATCAAGAACGTCGTTCTGCAGATATTCGAACAGGCTGCCGTGAAACTGGTTGGTGCCGCTCTTAGTGATGAACGTTACGTCGGCAACCTGGGAAAATTCGGCGCTGTTGTTGAAGGCTGTGACTTTGAGTTCGGCCAGCCCTTCCGACGACGGGTAGGCGTTCTGTAGAGAGCCGTTGGCGGTAACATTGGCCGTGGAAATTCCATCCACAGAATAGCCGGTCATGGAGTATGTGGCGCCGCCGACTTGTATGTTGCCTTGACTGTCCGTGATGATGCTCGGCGAAAGAGCCAAAGCGGCAAGCGGACTGGTGGTTTGCGCTCTGAAGTTCAACGGCATCTCGACCAGTTGGGCGGTCCCTCTAGTGTCGCCGACCGTAGCATTCTCGGTATTGATCTGCTCCGCCGCGGCCTCCACTTTGATGTTTTGTTGCACTTGGGCCAGCGATAGGGCGAGATCGACACGCGCGCTCTGCCGAGCGACTAACTCCAGGGAAGTGGTTGGAGACGTCGCAAACCCTTCCTTGGTAGCCACTAACGTATAGTTCCCGGGTTTCAGGTTCTCGAACAGAAAGCTGGCGTTGTCATCGGAGATTGCCGAGCGTGTTGTGTTGTCGTCAAGATTGTGGAGCGCGACCAAAGTTTGCGGAAGGGCCAGGCCCGCCGGATCGCGAGTTGTTCCGCGAATGTCCGCGAACGTGGATTGTGCGTAACCACCGGCGGGTAGAAGCATGCTCAGCAATAGCGAGTGCGCGAAAAACGCGCAGCGCGCCGAAAGAACCCGGGTCTGTCGTTTGGCCATAATCGTTCTCCTCGATCAATTGACCGTGACGTACGGAAGTTCGCAGACTTTGCGAGTAGGTGATGGGGGCCAGGGAGCCAGCTACCTAGGCTGTGCGGCTCAAAATCGCCCGTTTGAAGCTACGCGAGCGTAATCGAGAACCGGCCTTAAGCCGGTAACAAGGATTTTCGCAGTACTTCATCCTAAGGTGCGAGGGCTCAGGACTCAATGACCACTCTGCGTACGCCCGGCATAACCACTTTCGTTACGCATGGCCTTGCGCAGCCGCCGTACTTGGTGAAGCATTTCACTCGCCTTGGTGCCCCCAAAGCCGAGAATGAAGCCTTGGCGGACATTCGCGCCCGCGTAAGCCGCGGAAAGGGGCCACAGCCAAAGGCCTTCCTGCGCGCCGCGGGCCGAAATCTTTTGATCGGACAACCCCGGAGGCAGCGTGACCACCAGGTGCATGCCGGCTTCCGCGCCAAGAATTTGCATCTCGGAGCGCTCTATCTCCCCTCCGAACTCTTTCCGCAGCGCCTGCGCGAGAGCATTCCGCCGCTCGGCGTACAACTGCCTGGTCTTGCGGATATGCCGCGTGAAATGACCGGCGCTGATGAAATCGGCGAGCGCGGCCTGATAGAGGTTCGACGGGAAAAGATCATTGGCTCTGCGAACCGCGATAAAGCGGTCTACCAGCGCGGGTGGAATCACGATGTATCCCAGGCGAAGGGACGGAAACAGCGTCTTGCTGAAGGTTCCAATGTAAATCACGCGAGAGCCGGGATCCAGGCCCTGCATCGACGCCACCGGCATGCTTTCATAGCGGTATTCGCTGTCATAGTCGTCTTCGACGATCCACGCGTTCGAACTATGCGCCCATTCGAGCAGTTGCAGGCGGCGGCCGGCGCTCATGGTGGCGCCGAGCGGATACTGATGAGAAGGCGTGACGAAAGCTGCGCGCGCATTCCGGCAGAGCTTCACCCCGGCCGCCACATCCAATCCCTCGCCATCCACCGGGACCGGGACCAGCCGGCAACCGGAAAGCGTCAGACTGTGCCGCATTAATTCGTAACCGGGTTCCTCGATCCACACCGGGGTACCGGAGTCGAGCAGCACGCGGGCCGAGATATCCAGCGCATGCTGCGAGCCATTCACCACCATGATCTGCGAGGCTTGGCAACGCACCGCCCGCGCGGTCCGAAGATAGGCCGCGATCACCTCGCGAAATTCCTCCGACCCCATCGGGTCCGCATAATTCATCGAGCTGGCGCGCACTTTTCGGGCATGGTGCGCTACCAGATCGGACCACACGCGAAACGGAAAATGATCATAAGCAATCTGCCCGACGCTGAAAGCGCCCGAGCTCGGAAACCAGGGTGTTCGCTCCACCGGGAGAAGCTTAGCCGCGTGGGAAATGGCATCGGTGGCCAGATCGTTCACCACACTGGCCACCGCCGGACGCGCGCCCAGGAACTGGTCGGAGAGCGAACTGGAAACAAATGTGCCCGCGCCGGAACGGCTTTCTATGTAGCCTTCGGCGAGGAGTTGCGCATAGGCGCCAAGGACGGGAATCCGGGAAATTCCGAGCTCATCCGCTAAAGCGCGCGAGGAGGGAATCTGCTGACCCGGTTGCAATCTGCGTTCGAGGATCATCGCGCGGAACGCGTCGTAGATCTGGCGATGGAGCGGCTTCTCACTTTTACGGTCCACAGCGATCAGCGGCACCGCGGGACCGTGCGGCTTCTTTTGCGTACGGGCCATCGTGTTCCATCATAGTGGTCTTATCGACCTGGCTTCAACTAGCGGTTAATTGCAACCACTGGTTACTGAGCCAGGGCCGGCTCAGAATTTGAAAATCACGTCCATGGCCAACTGAAACTGGCTGTTCCGCGTTCCCAGGTCGTAAGCCCGCGCTTGAAAAGAATGGTCGAACCTGAGTTCGGGACGGAATAAAATGGTGCTTCCCACCCAATGTCCCCACATCAAGGTCCCCTCCGTATATGAAGTCTTAAACCCGGTTCGCTGGCCTTTCAAATCGTCGAGGAAATCGGTTCGCATCGACACAAAGTTCGTGCTCGATAATTGTTTTTCAACGTAATTGACCACTGCCCACTCAGGTGCAAAGCAGCGCGCCTGCCCGGGAGAACAAAACGCGCCATTGGCGCCTTTTTCCAGGGGAACCGGCCCGGCCACATTGGGAACATCCCTCTCATACATGTACCAGGCTTCCGTCGCCAGATGCCAAGTCGCATTGAACTTGTGGTACCAGGTGGTGTCGAACATCTGGAGATTATTGTAGGCGTATTTGCCATTATTTAAGCCATTCGCGCAGGGATATAAATTATCGTTGCCGTGGTTGAACGTATAGCTGATACACGCCGTGCCCGACGGCCTGGCGTCCCCAGTCCAGGGGGCCACATCATGGCCGACGGTTAAGGCCAACTGCACCAGCCAACGGTCGTTGAGTTTTATCGTGCCAATGATGCCGGTATCGGTGAAGGGATCGATGCTATATAGCAGGGAGTGAGTGTACACATAGTTGTTAGGCGCCAGTTGCGCTTCGATGCCGGGCACCGAAATGAAGCGTCCCACTCGAATGTTCATCCCATCGGCGACCTGCGGAATGTACAAATCGAAGTACTCCAGCACCGGATCGAACCCGTACTGGCGATTTTGATCCAGCAATTGCTGGCTGAAATAGCCCTTATTCAGCGTAAAGCGGTAGCTGGTGCCAAATAAGCCGCTGAGATGGAATCCCCAATCCACGGTATCGGTCTGCACGGTGTCGGGCAGGCGCTCGATATAGAGCACGGCCTGATCGAGTTCCACCCGGTTGGCGTAGATGTCGTATGCCGCGGGGCGATTCGATTGACCCGATGTGCTGAGGTTCAAGCTGCCTTCGAGCCACCCATACACCTTGACCCTGCTGTCCGCCCAAGCTTTGCCATTCGGACCGGTGTACAGCGCCTGCATGAGCGGGGGCACGTTAGTGTCGGGTGCGCCGATGTCCGGAGCGCCGCCGTAAGACCAGTCGGAGTTGGGAAATGGCGGCGAATTGAGCGGCGATGGCGGTCCGCGCCGAGGCGGTTCTGGTCCACTGGCGGCTGTTCCCTTCCAATCGTCGCGGTAGGCGGCTAACAACCGCCTGACAAACCCGCCCCGTTGCGTGGGAAGGCCTAGTGTTAGAGGTAATTCGAGAGCCTGTCCCGGCGCCAGTTCCACGGCGATCACCGTGGAATTGGCGAAGCCCTCCTTGCTGGCGGTTAGCTGGTAGCGGCCAGGCGCCAGATTCCCGATCCCGAAGGTCCCGTCCGAACCAGCGGAGATGGTCCGATCAGCATTTGCTTCAACGTTATGCACCAGCACCGTGGCTCCGGCTGCGGGCAGTCCCGCTGCTACGCTCACTACGCCATGGAGGCTGGCGGATGTAGATTGAGCGAACGCGGAGACTTGGGTTAAGAGCGCGATAGCTAAGATTGCGAACCAAGCGGACGTTATGGGGGATGGCAACACCACGCCTTGATCGTATCTACGTTATGGGACAGATACAAATTATCTATTGGCAGAACCCGGCAAAATCCCCCGGCTCGGGTCAGGTTTTGACGCTAAGATTCTTCTATCGAACCGCATAAGTTATTTCGATTGGACGGAAACCCTGGGAGAGTGTAAGGTCAGTTAAAACGCAGAGTTAGCTCCAGGTTGAGCCACACAGCCAAATCTTGGAAGGGACCTACAATAATGGCCGAAAACGACGCACCTCAAATGCAACCTACCTTGGGCTTAACTGGACTGACCATGAATGCCATGGCGCTCATCGCGCCGGGAGCGTTTCTCTGGCTCACCTTCATCACGCAGGCGGGTGAGGGCAATACTTCGCCCTCCATGTGGATCGGCATCGTCTTTGCCACGCTCCTTTGTTTGGCCACAGCGGTTTGCTACTCAGAAATGGCCAAGCTCTACCCAGGGACTGGCAGCTCCTACTATTTCGCGGAACAATCCTTCCTCAACCACGAAAGAGCTTGGCCGTACGCGCGTTTGGCGAAGTTTATCGTCGGTTGGGGCTCCCACCTCTACTATTGGATTTACGTCGGCGCGATGGTCGCCGTAACCGGACAAATTTGCGGTTATTTGGCTGGAACGCTGTGGCCTAGCTTCATGAGCGCGGCGAATCCAGGCCCCATGTTCATGATGGCCTGCTCCATCGCATTCGCGTTCGGCGTGGCCTACATCGCCTCTCGCGGGGTTACCGGATCCACCGCCGTGAACATCGCTGTCAATGTGATTCAGATCAGCGCCCTGATTGTCTTCTCGGTGATGGCTCTTGGCTACCGCATGAATCATCCGGCCGGTAGCCCTGCCCAGCAGTTCGATTCGATGTCCGGCGACTCCTATACCTATCAGTTCGCCACAGCAAAGCAGACCGTGAATGGACAGACCACCGACGTGATTGTGCGCGACGCCAACGGCATTCCCAAACCTCTGTTGGATTCGGCCGGCAAGCCGGTGCCGTACACCATCAGCTATCCCGAGCACGACGATAAAGGCAATTTCCTGTCGCATCCCTCGGCGGGATCGGTCATTAGTATTCACAGCTTCGGATGGATGTTCGTTCAGGCGAACCTGGCCATCCTGATCCTGGTCGGATTCGAATCCGTTACCTCGATGGGAGGCGAGGCGAGGAACGCCAAACGGGACATCCCGATTGCGGTGATCGTCTCGCTGCTGGTGCAGGGATGCTTCTGCTATTTTTTTGAGTACTTCGCGGCGAATTATGTTCTCAACAGCGGATACACCATGCAAACCGCCACAGGTTCGGCAGCGCCGATCGGCGATCTGATGATCATGGTGGGCAATACGATCTTTGGGCCCGGCAATGGACGGATCTTCATGCTGGCGGAAGCTTTCACCGTGTTCCTGGCATTGATCGGCACCACGCTGTCGTGCATGAACACCGGCGCTCGCGTCACCTACGCCATGGGGAAGGACGATGAATTGTCCGCCGGCCTGGGCTCGCTGCACCACAAGACCCTGACGCCGCACCGGGCCATTTGGACTTTGGCGGCCATCGCGGCGGTGCTTGGATGTCTCGGAGTAGCAGTGCTGTTCGGCAACGCCGGCGCCCTGAGCGACGCTACCATTAAGGCGCTGCCCCAGGGCTTCTGGTCCAGCTTCGGGTATATGTCGCACGATACGATGGCGGCGTTACCTAACAGCCTGCTTACCGTGGAACTGTCCTCGAACTTCGGTACGTTCCTGCTCTACGGGTTGAGCTGCGTGGTCTGCATGGTGGCCTATCACAACCACCCGAACTTCAACTTCCTCAAGCATCTGGCCATCCCGGTCTTCGGACTGCTGGCGAACCTGACCTGCATGGCTTTCTATCTGGTTGGACCGTTCATGGGTTACGGCACCAAGCTGGAGCCTTTAATCGCTTTAGGGGTCGCGGCTGTCTGGGGTATCTACGGCGGACTCTTTTTCATCCGCTCCAGTAAAGCTAAAGGACGAACGACACTTACCAACAAGCGCTTCATGGCCGCGCAATAGCACTACTGGCCCCAGCCAACCAATTTGATCTTGGACGTCGAGTTCGCTCATCTTTCCGACCCGGGAAAGCAACGGGAGCATAACGAGGACTATCTCGGGCACGTAGTTCCAGCCTCGCCCGCACGCGCGCGCTCTCATGGATGGCTCTTCGTCCTGGCCGATGGCGTTGGGGGAAGTGAAAAAGGCGAAGTGGCGTCGCAGGCCGCGGTGGAGCACCTCACGGCGGGCTTCCGGGAAGCTTCCGCGTTCGAAGGGCTGAGTGCGCTCTTAATGCGTCTGGCGCAAGAAGCCAATGTAAGGATCTACGAGGCTGGCCGGTCCCACAGCCCGGGCGGCGCGTCCATGGCGACCACCCTGGTAGCGTCCGCTTTCCGCTACGATCGCGTGGTAGTGGCGCATGCCGGCGATTCGCGCTGCTACTTGATCCGAGGGGGGCAAGCCCGCTCGCTTACGAGCGATCACACCGTCGCGCAGGAACAGGCACGTATCGGCCTGCTCACCGCCAAGGAAGCCTCCGAGGCCCCGACGCGCCATGTGTTGAGCCGGTCGCTGGGCAACGATTTATTCGTGAACATCGAGACCAACGACATCCAGGTTTATCCAGGCGATGTGCTCCTGCAGTGCTGCGACGGTCTTTATCATTCCGTGGAATCCTCGGAGATGGCGGCCGTAGCGGGGGCGGACGGCGATCTGAGCGTGGCTGCCCGGCGGCTGGTGGACATTGCGAACGACCGGGATGGCAGTGATAATATAAGCGTTCAACTGATCCGAGTTCGAAGCGTGGAACGCGTGGGACTGTATCGGGGACGGCCTTACAAACTGCGTTAATTCGCGGTTTGACTCGTTTGCGCGTTCCCGCGCACCACATGACACTCCATCCCGGCGAGCAGCTCGACCATTACCGCATCGAAGGCCTTGTCGCCCGCAGCGGCATGGCGTCGATTTTTCGCGCCACCGACATGCGTACCGGCCGCGAGGTAGCGATCAAAATTCCGCATCCGGAAATGGAAGCGGATCCAGTGCTTTACGATCGTTTTCAGCGCGAGGCCGAGATCGGAGAGAAGCTGGACCATCCCGGCGTCATGAAGGTGCTGCATGACGACGACCGTAGCCAGCTCTATATGGTGATGGAGTGGGTGAACGGCCGCCTGTTGCGGCAGGTTCTGCACGATAAGGGCAAGCTTCCGGTTGAGCGTGCGACGAAGATTGCAGTCAACGTCGCGGACGCCCTGGATTACATTCACCGCAACGGCGTGGTGCATCGCGACCTGAAGCCCGAGAACATCATGCTGGACGGCGACGATCGCATAAAGCTGATCGATTTCGGCATCGCAGGCAAGGAAGGCGCGCGCCGCCTGACGTTCGCCAAACTGTCGCAAGTGATGGGAACGCCGGATTACATCTCACCGGAGCAAGTGAAGGGAAAACGCGGAGATGGACGCAGCGACATCTACGCGCTGGGCGTGATGCTGTATGAAATGCTGACGGGCAAAACGCCCTTCCAGGGGCCAAATCCGTTCGCCATTATGAACGACCGGCTGATGAACAATCCGATTCCGCCGCGCGAGGTGAATCCCGAGATCTCACCGGAGGTGCAAGAGGTGATCTATCGGGCGCTGGAGCGCGAGCCGCAGAACCGCTATTCGACGGCCAACGAATTCGCCTGGGATCTGGAGCACCTGGATCAAGTGGGCGTGGCCGACCGGGCGGAGCTGCACGATTGGAAGGTGCGCAGAACGCCGCTCGCGAAACAGATCCTGTTCTATGTCGCCATGGCGCTTATACCGGTGGCGGTCTTCGGGCTGCTGCTGCTGATCGCGAAGCACTGATGTGGCGCACGCACTCTTGCGTGCCGCGTCGGCACTCATGCCGACGCCCACCTTTACTATTTCCAGTATAGAACCTGCGGTTCAACCGCTTTCGAGCGCCCCTCCCTCCATTTGACGCACAGCAAAGAGCGTCGAGATGAGTCTCGACGCTGCACGCAAGAGTGCGTGCGCCACATCCAATTTTCAGATGCGCTAACGTTGCCAGAAATCTTCGTTGTGCGTCATGAAATCCGGATAAGCCCCCGCGCCGAGCTCGTACAAATCCAAGCCCTGCCGTTCGCCTTCCAGCGCGACGCGTTGCGGAGACAGCTTGTTCAACAGCCAGTTCAATCCATACGTGAGCGGCAGAATACATCCGAGCAACGTCGAGATGCCGACCAGTTGAGCGAGCCACGGCCCAGCAACTCCGGCGGCCAGCAGGCCCCACAATCCCGCCACAGCATGTACCGGCACCGAGCCGCCGGGATCGTCGATACGCAAGTGCAACTCCAGCCACTCCACCGAATAGACCACCAGGGCTCCTGCAATTAGCCCGATAATCACCGCGGCAGCCGGACGTACGATGGCACAACCCGCGCTCACCGCCACTAAGCCCGCTACCCAGCCGTTGGCGCACAGAGAAGCGTCGGTCTTGCCGAAGCGCGCACGCGTGATCGCGGCAACCGACAGCGCCGCCGATCCGGCCCCCAGCGTCGTGTTCGCCGCGATCAAAACCCCGCGGCTGGCCGCAACGCCGGTGAAGAGGATGGCTCCCGCGGCGTTCAGCCCCAGCCATCCCAGCCAGGCCATGAAACAGCCCAGCAAAACTAAGACCGCATTGTGGCCTGGAAGCGCCGATGGCATGCCGTCCGGATTGAACTTGCCGCGCCGGGGCCCGAGGATCCAAGTGATGGAAAGGGCCGTCAGTCCGCCCACAACCTGAATGACGCCCGCGCCTCCGCTGTCCACAAAACCTAGTTGCGCGAGCCATCCGCCTCCCCACGCCCAGTGTGCAAATAGTGGAAAGGTCCCCCCGGCCAGCAACACAGTCGACGCACAACTTGCGCCCAGACGCCAACGATCGGCGCCACTGCCTAGCGGGACGATCGCCGCAAGTCCAGCGCTCATCAATCCGAAAAGCGCCGGCAGTGAGGACCATCCTCCCGGTTCCAGACCGCGGAAGAAGTAGCCACCCGCGCCAATCCAGTTCCAGTCCCATCCGGCCACGTGCAGCGCGAACGCCGGTTGTCCGGCGGATCCCTGCCACGCCGCACCGATCGCGAAGTAAACCAGCGCAGCCACCGCGATGACGCATAGCGCGCTTAACATCGCGTGAGCAGCGTTTCTGAACCGCCCCAGGCCGGCGTTGATCAGCACCAGGCCGGCGGTGGCGCTGGGAATGAGCAACACAAAAAGGAAACAGATCGCCGCCGAGGTCTCCGACAGCGCGGGAAGGCGCACCGGCGTCACCTGCGTTCCCTGCCCGGAGCCAGGTTCGCGCGAAACACCAGCGTCAAGCCCAGCGCTTCCACCCCCAGCGCCACCAGCACAAAACTAACTTGCGACGCTCCGGACGGTAATAGCGCGATGGCGGCCAGGACAATGATCCATCCGCCCAGTAGCAACAAGAAACCTGTAACCTTCATGAAAAATTTCGTTCATTATAGCAACGCGGCCTCGCCCAGGATTGGCGTGTGCGTTAATAAAGTGATGGCCGACGCATCCGAACAGCCGTTCCACAGCATCGAGAGCGCTCACGAGTTCATGGTGGTATTGGAAAACGTGATCGTTGACGCGCAAGGCGAGCTTCAAAGCATGCTGGACGACGCAAACAATGCAAGTGATGAGCGCCGGAGCGAAGCCTTACGCCTGGCGCTCTTCAAAATTTCGCAGCTCGACGCGCATACGCGCAAGAGCCGGCGCATTCTAAACGATCTGGGACTGATCCGATCGCTGCTGGTTCGCGGCAGCTAGCAAGACTCTCACGGTCGCGGCTCAGTTTAGTCGATTTGAATGTCGGCGGTGCGCAGGGACTCCTTGCCCGCGTTGTCCATGGCCTTGATTTCCACCTTGTAGGAACCTGGATTGAGAGCTTGCGTGGGTATCTTCCCTGCAACCGGAACCGTCGGGCTCCCTTTTTGAGCCGGCAGTCCGACGCGCATCAGGCCAGTATCCTCCTTTTGCTCTCCTGTTTTGCCATCCAAGATACGCAGCTGAAACGCTACCACCGGTGGCGTCGCGGCGGCGGTCACCAGCAGCGGCTCGTAAAGCTCCATATAGAAAGCAGCCAATTCGCCCTTCTTGAAATGATTGGAGCCGTAGGGCACCAACTGCATGCCGTCAACGATGAGCGGCACGCGATCCTCGAGCAGCAACGCATCCAGACCCGTTCCCAGATCTGAGGCGCGCCGTACTTGCTTGCTCAACGCCAAGCCACTCATACTGAACTGCTTCGCATCGTAGGGATCCACCTGCAGCGGCATCTCCACCTTTCCGAAGCTCTCTCCGCCGGACGCGAAGACCACTTTCAGATTGTATTTTCCCGACGCCACGTCGAACTGGCTCTCGTAATGCATCGGCTGCTCCTTGAACGCTTCCATCTGCTTCTTGTCGTCGAAGTCGAGCTTCATGGAGTCGCTGAAGCGCGCTCCTACGGTGCCGTCCGCGAGATACGCCAGGCCAAGAACGTTGATGGTGGCGTGGAATTTGCCCTTCTGTTTATCGAATTTGACGTTGTCGGTGGCGATCTCCATCGCCACGTTCACGCGCGCCACATTGGGAGCGGTGTAGAAGTATGGAAGCTGCATGGAAGCGCTGACATTTCCAGCCTGCGCCAAGGAGGCGCGAGTCTCCAGATCCTTCTCGGTGGAGTTGCCGGCCAGCAGATCCTGGGGCCGCGAATTGCAATAACCCGTGCGGGCGCGTACCTCCGTGCCCGAGCGCTCCACTTTAACGCGTAACGCATGGCAACTTCCTTCTTCCGAATCCGGCGGCGTGTATCCGAGAACGTAGTACTCGTTTTGTTCCTTCCCGATCTTTTCCATCCCCCCAATCAAGTCGTTGGTTTCGTGAATAACGAAGCCACCGGTGCCCGCCGCCAACATGAACATGATGTTCTGGTTGGTCGCGGTGCTATCCGGAATTTGCGGAATGATCATGCGCGATTGAGCGCTCGGATTCGTCCAAGGTGAGTTGGGACCATACGGGTTCAAGCTTCCCGTTGTGTTCCCTCCTCCGCCCCGGGCCCCCGTCCCTCCCGTGGGGGCAGGGCCAGACGTCGGACCGTGACTCCCTCCAGATGAACCACTGCCAGTAGATCCACCGCCGGGACTCGCGCCGCCGGAATGCCCGCCTCCGCCGGTTGCACCTCCTGCACCAGCACCGCCGTGTTGCGGAATGAAGAAGGCCATGCCACCGGGCGAAAAGGAGGCCGGAACAAAGCGAACGCCGCTATTTCCTGCAGGCCCAGTTCCTTCCGCGCCGGCCGGAGCGGCCAATCGCGCTTGCGGCGGACCGCTCTGCGCCGCACCCCCTGGCATGCCTGACACCAGGCCGCGCACGTCGATCGGATAAATCGCCACATTCGATTTGTTGCACGCGCTGATCACCGCGGTCGCTTCAGACATAATCTCCGAGCTCAACGGAAAACCGCCGGTGATCAGGATCACGGTCTTGCGTCCCTGAATGGAATTGAGGCTCTTGGCAAGATCCTTCAACGCGTACAGCACGTCGCGTGCGCCAAAGCTGGCCATTTGCGTAGTGAGCTGCGGCGTGTTTGCGTCGCTGGCGTTGGGATCCACAGCGGAAAACTTGATTCCATTCACAACGTTCTTCAACCGTTGCGTGTCTTCTGTAAAATTCTGCGCGATTTGGAGCGCGCCGCCAAAATTGGCAATCGCCATCAGGCGATTCGGTCCTCCGTTGGTTTCTATGAATTTCGACGCGGCCTGTCGCGCGCGGGCCTGGTCGCCGAATTCCATGGTGGAGTTGTCAAAGAACAGCACCAGATAATGCTTTTGGTTGGAGGGCGTGGTCGAGCCGGCTTCAAACGAAAAACTCTTGATCGGCTGTTCCTTGTTGTCTTCAAAAACGCGAAAGTCTTTGGCCTGCAGATCGTGAAGGTAGTTTCCCTTCTTGTCGGTGACTACCGTGTCCACCAGCACCAGTTTGGTCTCGGTGCGGATGACAGCTCCGGAATCCGCCGGCGCCTGCGCGCGAGCCACTTGATAAACCATCGCCAGGACGAGAAGAGCGGCGAGACAAATAATGCGCTGAAAATTCACGATCGTACCTCCATCAACTTAAGGAATCTCGACGACGCCGTTGCGCGCCGCCATGGTCTGACCTTCCGAGTCCCGAACCACCAGCCGGATCACATAGCTGCCCGGCATCACGTCGAAGTTGGTCTTCACGGTAATGCCCGCCGAGCTCGATAGCCTCTCCAAAGTCGCATCCAGCAGGCGCATTTGCACCACCTTTTCCATGCCGGTGATGTAGTTTCCATTGCGGTCGAACACGCCCGAAAGGATGGTCAGGTTGTCGTTGTTGCGGCCGTCCGCCTTCCGGAAGCGAAGGTTCTTTACACTGATGCGCGCCAGCACCGCGACCTTGGCCGCGACGTCGCTGGATTTGAAAAACTGCATATGCAGTTCGACTGGAATGTCCTGCAATTCGTCCCGCGAAAAGAGCGCTTCTTGGATTTCCCGCTTGGCGTCCTCTTCGGGATCGGGCAGATGTTTGGGCGCGTAATATCCGCGCCGCGCCTGCAGATCCAGGCCGTGCGACATTTTCAGCGTCACCTTCAGCGCGTGATACGCTCCGTCCAGCTTCAAGTTCTGCGGAGAGAAACCCAGAACGTAGACGAACTCCGGCGAAGCGGCCACCTGCGTGAAACCCGCCTTCAGGTCATTGCTATTGTGAAAGTAACGGCCGCCCGTCCCGTCGGCCAGCTCGGCCAGGATTCCTTCCTCGGCCACCGCATTCTCGGTCTGATATCGCGTCTTGATGGTAAGAACATCCGGACCGCCGGGCGGAGTTGGTGTGCTGGCGTCGCCTCCTGGAATAAGCGTATACAGGCCGCGCGCATTCAGCGAGCTGATCCGCACATTGGCGCGAATCGCGCGATCCATAATTTCCGTCTCTTCCTGACGCAGATCGTCCTGCATGAAGAATCCGGAGGAAACGAAGATCAAGCTCCGATCGCCGGGGGCCGCGGAAAGCCGGCGGATGGCGCCCTCCAATACCGTGAATGCCAGGCGCGTGTCGCGTTCGCCAAGGTTGACGACCCGAGATGCCGTACTCTGCACAATGATTTCGGCGTTCTGCAGCGCTTGCTGGGCCATGGCTGGAGTTTGAGGGCCGGGCGGCGGCGGATCGCAGGTAGCTTGTACCTCGGCGGCGGCCGCCTGCAAAGCCGTCGTGTCGTTCTTGTTGTAGATCAGATCCGCCATGTAATAGGTAAGGTCCGGGCATTCCGATCCCGGACCTCCGATGGTGGGCCGCGCCATCAACTTCATCAGCGCCTCGTGCAGTTGCTCGCGGTCGTCCGTGAAGTCCACGTTGCCCTGGCCGGAAGTGGTGAAGATGGCTGCGCGCGTGGCCGGGTCGAGCGATTCAGTCAAATGCCGGTCGGCCGCGTTGCGAGCTTGAATCAAATCAGATGTGGTGGTATGAACGTCGTCGAACAGGTAAATGACAAATCGCTGAGCGATGGGCGCGGCTGGTGACGCGGGCGCCGGGGGTTTGTCAGACTTGTCGATCGCGGCTTCGTCCGTAGCCACCTCCGCCGGAATCACTGACTCGCCGGCCTTTTCCACCGAGAACCTGGAGATCACCTGGGGCTTGCCTTTGTCGAAAAGCTGAAAGTCTTCCTTCTGCAGCGTCCCGACCGCTTTGCCTTTCGCATCGCGAACCACCACGGGAACCATCACCAGGTTTACTTTGGCGCTGAAAGTAGCAGGCGTATCGTGAGAAGACATCTCCGCTGTATTCTGTTGGGGCGCGGTTGGGGCGGCGGGCGCCTGGCCACGCAGCTCTAGCCCGGCAATCACGCCGGCCAGCAATAGAGCCGCGGCTGCGCCTCGCAAGTGCACTTGGAACTAACTCCTCTACTGGTGGACAATTTTACTGTATTTTTCAGCGCGATGTGTTAAATGACGCCAACGCCGGAGTCCATCAAGGAATGTCGACGACGCCGTTGCGGGCCGCCATGGCTTGTCCCTCTGAATACCGCACCACCAGCCGGATCACATAGCTGCCTGGCATGACGTCAAAGTTGGTCCGCACTGTAATACCCGAATTCAGCGCCTTCTCCAGGGTTGGGTCCAGCAGGCGCAACTCAACTAACTTCTGCACGCCGGTGACGTAGTTTCCGTTGTGATCGAAGACGCCCGAAAGTATCGTGAGATTGTCGTTGTTGCGCCCGTCCGCCTTGCGGAAGTGCAGAGTTTTTACATTCACGCGCGCCAGTACCGCGATCTTCGCCGCAGCATCGCTGGATTTAAAAAATTGCATGTGTAATTCGAGTGGAATGTCCTGCAATTCGTCCCGCGAAAAGAGCGCTTCCTGAATTTCCCGCTTCGCGTCCTCCTCCGGATCGGGCAGATGCTGGGGAGCATAGTATCCGCGCCGCGCTTGCACATCCAGGCCGCGCGGCATTTTCAGCGTAACCTTGAGCGCGTGATAAGCTCCATCCAGTTTCAAGTTTTGGGGCGAGAATCCCAGAACGTAAACGAACTCCGGCGACGCGGCCACTTGCGTGAAGCCTCCCTTGAGATCATTATTGTTGTGAAAATACCGGCCACCGGTCGCGTCGACCAGTTCCGCCAGTACCCCTTCTTCCACCAAAGCGCTCTCGCGCTGGTATTGCGTCTTCACGTTAACAACGTTCGGATCCGTAACCAGAGTGCTAGAGCTCGCGTCGCCTCCCGGAACAATGACATAAAGCCCCCGCGCATTCAGAGAGCTGATCCTTACATTGGCGCGAATGGCGCGGTCCATGATGTCCGTCTCCTCGGGACGCAGATCGTCGGTGAGCACGAATCCGGAGGAGACTAAGACCAAGGTACGGGCACCCGGAGCTGCGGCAAGCCGTCGGATGGCATCCTCCAGTACCGTAAATGCCAAGCGCGTGTCGCGCTCCCCAAGGGCTAGCACGCGAGAAGCCGCGGCCTGGGAAATGGCCTGGGCCTGCTGCTGGGCTTGCTGGGCAGCTTGCTGCTCCGCTTGCTGGAGGGCCTTCTGAGCCGCTGGCGAGGCGGCTGTTCCCGTTGGGGGAAGGGTCTGCGGCGGGGGACAAATAGCCAACACTTCCGTGACCGCCGCCTGCAGAGCATTCTGGTCGCTTTTGTTATGGATCAGATCCGCCATGTAGTAGCTAAGCTCCGGACACTCCGTTCCCGAGGGTGCCCTCAGGGTTGGCCGCGCCATCAGCTTCATTAGCGCCTCGTGCAATTTCACGCGATCGTCGGTGAAATCCAAATTGCCCTGTCCCGACGCGGTGAAGATGGCGGCGCGCGTGGTGGCATCCAGGCTCTCGCTCAAATGGCGATCCGCTGCGTCGCGAGCTTGGATCAAATCCGGCGTCGTCGTGTGGACATCATCAAACAGATACAGGACAAACCGCTGGGCGACCGGCGACGCCGCCGGCGCAGAAGCAGGCGACTTTTCGGTGGCTGCGTCGTCCGTAGCTACTTCGGCTGGTATCACGGCCTCCCCAGCCTTCTCCACGGAGAATCTGGTGATCAATTGCGGCTTGCCTTTGTCGAAAAGCTGAAAGTCTTCCTTTTGCAGCGCCCCGATCGCTTTGCCTTTCCCATCGCGAACCACCACGGGAACCATCACCAGGTTTACTTTCGTGCTGAATGTGGCGGGAGCGTCGCGCGACGATATCTCCGCTGTATTCTGCTGGGGCAGATTCTGGGGAGTATTCTGAGGAGCTTGGCCACGCAAGGCGATTACGCCAAATAGCACGAAAGCCGCGACTGCGCTTCCTTTACCGCGTTTCCCACCGGGATGTGCTAACGCCTGCATAATATAAAGATGCTCCGCGCATTCTGTCTTGTCTCTATCTTCTCAATTATCGGCGTGCCACTTGCGGCCCAACCCTCGCCTGAGCAAGTGGATCGGTTCTTCGACGACGTATATTTCAAGTTCAGTCCCACCGCCGGCACTGCCAGTGGATTTCACCAATACGACACGCGGCTCGAAGACTTTTCGAAGCGGACCATCAACGCTCAAATCAAGGCACTGCATCAAGCCGACCAGCAATTTTCAGCGATGCCCGCCGATCCGGATCGAGATCTCATCCTGAGTTACATCCGCGCCACCTTGCTCGAACTCGAGCAGGTCCGCAGCTGGGAAAAGAATCCCGACACTTACTCCAGCGGTGTGACCAACAGCGTTTTTGTGATCATGAGCCGCACCTTCGCGCCCCCCGAGGATCGCTTAAAGTCGGTCATCGCGCGCGAGCGCCAGTTTCCGGCCGTATTCGAAGCCGCGCGCACCAATCTCAAGAACCCGCCCCGCATCTACACCCAGATCGCGATCGAGCAACTACCCGGCATCGTCAGCTTCTTCCAAACCGACGTCCCGGCGGCATTCAAGCAGGTGAAGGATCCCAAGCTCCTGGCCGAATTTCAGACGTCCAACGGCCTTGCCATCGACACCCTGAAGCGCTACCAGACATTCCTCGAAAACGACCTCCTCGCCCGCTCAGGCGGCGATTTTCGCCTCGGCGCCGCTCTCTTTGGAAAAAAACTCCTCTATGAAGAGATGGTCGACCTGCCTCTCGACAAGCTGCTCGAAATCGGCATGGCCGACCTGCGCAGGAACCAGGAAGCTTTCAAATCGACAGCTGCAAAAATCGACCCGGCCAAGACTCCGCAGCAGATCCTGGACGAAGCCACGCACGACCATCCGGCGCCCGATCATCTGCTGCAATCCTTTCGCGACGTCTTAGGCGGGTTGAAAGACTTCATCGCCACCAAGCAGATCATCACCATCCCTTCGCCGGTGCTTCCCATCCTGGAGGAAACGCCGCCGTTCATGCGCGCTCTTAGCACGGCTTCGATGGACACGCCCGGGCCGTATGAAAAGGTAGCCAAGGAAGCCTTTTTCAATGTGACTTTGCCCGAACCTTCCTGGACTCCGGAACACGTGGAAGAGTACATGGAAGCTTTTAGCCGCGGCAACAACATCGGCACCGCGGTCCACGAGGCGTACCCAGGCCATTACGTTCAATTCCTGTGGATGCAAACCATCCAGTCGAAGGTCCGCAAACTTCTGGGCGCCAACTCGAATGCCGAAGGCTGGGCGCATTATTGTGAACAGATGATGCAAGATGAAGGTTATGGGAACGGCGACCTGAAGCTTCGCCTCGCCCAATTGCAGGATGCGCTGCTGCGCGATGCCCGCTACGTTGTCGGCATCCAAATGCACACTGGCAAGATGAGCTACGAACAGGGAATTGATTTTTTTGTCAAGGAAGGCTACCAGACGCACGCCATTGGCGAGGTCGAAACCAAGCGCGCAACCAGCAACCCGACCTATCTTTATTACACGCTGGGCAAGCTCGAAATCTTGAAGCTGCGCGAAGACTACAAGAAGATGCGCGGCAGCGCCTTCACGCTACAGGAATTCCATGATCGCTTTATGCGCGAAGGCTGGCCGCCCATTAAGATTGTGCGAAAAGCGCTGCTGGGCGACGATTCGCCGGTGCTGTAACCGCTTCCTTTGGGCGCGGCTCGGTAAAACGCAATCGCTAAACTGAGCCGCAACCGGAGGGAGCGGACATTCTAATCAAATCGCGGCAACAACTCCAGATCTTCCTTCGGCACCGCCTCCAACGGATATCCGGCCCGGCGCCAGGCGCGCAGGCCACCGGCGATCACGTACGCATCGAATCCTTTTTGCCGCAAGAGGTGCGCCACACGGGCGCTGGTGGCTTCGCGCAGTCAAGTGCAGTAGAGATAAATGGGCGTGTCCTTGGGCAGCTTCTCGATGAAGACGTCCAGGTTGTTCGGCTCGATGCGGATGGAACCCAGCACGCGTTGTTCGCCCTCATCGTAGTAGCCGTGACTGCGCACATCCGCGATGATGATGTCGGGCGCGCCTTCCAGCTTCAGGCGAGCTTCCACGTCGGTCACAGGCACCCGCTGCACGAATCGATTCAGGCGATACCGCACGAAGAGCCACGTTCGATAGAACAAGTACGCGATCACGCCCACCAGGATCACCCAGGCCAGGGCGCGGCTGAAGGCCTGCAATCCGCCGACGATCAGGCGGAAAACGTCGCGAAACAGGTAGCCCAGCGCACCATAGGCCAACGAATAAAAGAGAATGCCGCCCAAGTCGAAGCGGAAGAATTGCGAGGCGCGCATGTGCATGCTCCCCGCGAGCGGCGGAGCCATGGTGTTCACGCCCGGGAGGAATTTCGCAAACAGCAGAGTAACGCGGCCGCGCTTATAAAACCATTTTGCGGACCGCAAAATGCACACCTCCGGACTCAGCGAAAAACCACACAGGAAGCCCAGTAAGGTCCAACCCGAAAAACGCCCGCCGAGATAGAGCGTGGTATCTCCGATCGCCATCGCGCCGATGGCCACCGCGAACGCCACCACCGGATGCAATACGCCCGATGCCGATGCAGCTCCCGCCGCCAGCAAGGCCAAGGCGCCCGGGACCGGCAAGCCGATCGCTTCCATCAGTAGCGCCGCGAAAAGACTGGAATAGCCATACTTCGCAATGATGCTGAGGATATCCGGCATGTTATTCCATTATGGCGTGCCCTGCTAAGCTCTTTTATGACGCGCGGATTTGACCCAGCAGCACGCTAGCCTGCTTCTCCAGGTCGCCGTGCCGCGCAATAACATCCTCGAGTTGCCGCTGGGCGCGAGGGAGATCGTGTTCCGCGATGAGCCCCTTGGCCAGATAGAAGAGAGCGCGTTCCAGGTACGGACTCCCGCCGCTTTCCGTTAGCCCTCGCAGTTCCTGAATCCCCGATATGCGGTCGCCAGACAGCAATAACGAAATACCCAAATAAAATCTCGCAGCCGGAAAGTCCGGCTGAGCGTCCGTGATGGTGCGCAGCGCACTAGCTGCGCCCGCGTAATCTTGCTTCCGATACTGGGCCATGGCGGCTAGAAATGTTTTGGGCGCGCGCGGCTCCGGCAGGTACTCCGGCGCTTCAAACTTCGCCAGCAGCTCATAGCTCTCGTCGGGAAGCGGACTCGGCGCGCTGGCCGCGATACGCCCTCCAGCCACCCGGCCGACGCCTGGCTCGCTCCTTGAAGTCCACGCCAGCCGTCCAAAAACGCTCATCGCCACCAGCATGATGAACGCAGTGAAGCCGTAGATGCCAATCCAAAAACGATTTTCAGGTTTGATTTTCAAGGGTACTTACGCTACTGTTCGGCAAAAGTGGAAACGGCAGAGCTCACTTCCGCCGGCTCCCGCGCTTTCGAACGCCGGCCAAAGAGCAAAATGCCGGCCACCACGATCAAGAGCGCCAGCTTCACTACTTCCAGGACGCCATACAGCTCGTGCAACCTCCAAAACTGGCTGTACGCGGCCGATCCCGTGCCGCCGCCAAAATCGACCAGCCGGCCGAGCGCAATCATTTCCGGCGTCACTCGAAAATGCTGGAACAAGGCGACGATTAACATCGTGCCGGCCATCCCGGCCAGCAGGCGGCTTCTAAGAAACTCGCGCACCGCGGACTCGCCTCGGGTGCGGCCAATTTCGCCGAAGTTCCTCTCTCGTTTGGGGCCGCACTCGGCGGCCTGTGCGCTTTTGACCGCAAGCAACAAAATCGCGGTCAGCAGTGCACCCAAAGCGATCTGCGCCAGCTCCCAGCTAGTGAAAAATAGCCGATTCTCTTCGCCCGCCAGGTAGCGCAGCAGGAGCCGCGCATTCTCTGGTCCGAGCGTTTGAAACATTTGCTTGGCTTCCTGTGGAAGTGCCGCCAGCACCCGATCCACCGTCGCGAAGTTCTGGGTCGCGACAAAAATCATGAACAGGCTGCCCAGGATCAAACAACCCGTCAGAAATGCCGCGATTCGATAGCGATGCATGGCCTTCTTCTTTGAGTTTATCGCACCGGTCTACGCTTCGAATTCACTTTCGGCTGCAACCATTAACATCGCGCACCGCTGCGATATACTCTGTCTGTCACTTAGGGTGTGGAATGAAGTTACTTGCCAAGTTCAATCTCATTTTAGTGGTACTGTTCGGCGCCGGCTCCATCCTGATCGCCTACGCGGCCTACCAGTTTCTAATGCGCAACGCGCGCAGCCAGGTGATCCAGCAGGCCGAGCTCATGATCGAGAGCGCCGGTTCCACCCGCCAGTACACCGCGAATGAATTGGCTCCGCTGCTCGAAACCCTGCCCGCGCACACCACCCGCTTTCTGCCCGAGACCATTCCTTTCTATGCGGCCACGGTCACCTTCGATTATTTGCGCAAGAAATATCCCGAGTATTCCTACAAAGAAGCCGCGCTGAATCCCACCAACCTGCGCGATCGCGCGGTGGAGTGGGAAGCGGACCTGATCAACTATTTCCGCAACCACAGCACTGCCAAGGAACTGGTGGGCGAGCGCGACACACCCACCGGACGCATACTGTACATCGCGCACCCCATCACCACGGAGCAGGCCTGCCTGGAATGTCACAGCCTGCCCGCCCAAGCTCCGCCGGCCATTGTGCGGACCTACGGCAGCGTGAACGGCTTTGGCTGGAATCCCAACGAAACGGTTGCGGCGCAGATTGTCTCGGTCCCCATGTCGGTACCCATCCAGATCGCGGACCGGGCTTTCCGCGCCCTGGTGATTTACCTGGTGGCCGGTTTCGTCGTCTCCATCGCGGCCATCGACGCAGCCATGCTTCTGCTTGTGATCCGTCCAGTGCGCAAGCTGTCTGAGATGGCCGATCGCATCAGTACCGGCGATATGAGCCTTCCCGAGTTGCCCGTGCACGGCCGCGATGAAATCGCCGGCCTCACCGCGTCGTTCAACCGGATGTTCGTGAGCCTCCAGAAGGCCTTCCGGATGCTGAACGGCTGAGCGGCGCCTGGGGCATGCTCGCCAGGAATTGCTCGCGCTTGCTTAAAGAGCTGATTTCCTGCGCCAGCGTCTGATAAAGTGCGCTCAAGGTGCGGTTGTCGGGCGCGGCGCGCCGCACCAGGATGTGAGCAATCGGGCCGATGTAAGTGGCCAGGTCTTTGCTGACACGCTCCAGGTCGGCATCGCTATGGACCGAGCGATCCTCAGCTACAGCCTTTGATTCCGGCGGCACATCCTGCGCGGCGGGACGCAGGCTCGGCATTGCCACGGTTGAGGTGTCATTCCAGCGAACGGCATCCAACTGGATCGACTTCAGCGCGGCCAGGAACTCCCCGGCGGTGGAAAACCGTTCGGCCGGACTTTTCGCCAAAGCCGTCAGAATGATTCGCGCAAGTTCCGGAGGCACCCCCGGATTCACCTCGGCAGGCGACCGGGGCGTTTGATGCAAATGCGCGGCGATGATGGTATACGCGCCGCCTCCGCCCCCATTGAAAGGCGGACTGCCCGCCACCATCTCGTACAGCATCGCACCAGTCGAATACAAGTCCGATCGCGCGTCCGCACGCTCTCCGCGCGCCTGCTCGGGCGAAATGTAGTACGGCGATCCGAGCAGCGTGCCGGGCTGTGTCAGGGTCAACTCCGCCTCCTGGCTCCTGGTCGCGTCCGCCTCATTGTCTCCCGCGACGCCCGCTGTCGCCGATGACATGGCCAGGCCGAAATCCAGCAACTTTACCACGCCGTCGGAGGCGATCATCACGTTGGACGGCTTGATATCGCGATGAATCACGCCCCGCGCATGCGCGTAAGCCAGCGCGCCCAGCACTTGTGTAGCGTATTCCAACGCCTGTCCCAGAGTGATTCCACTCGAATGAAGTTTGTCGCGCAGGCTGACGCCGTCCACGAACTCCATCACCATAACCAGTTGGTCGTGGCTCCGAAAAGCGTTGTGCAGGGAGGCGATGTGCGGATGCTCCAGGCTGGCCAGAAGCCGGATCTCGCGCAGGAACCGTTCGGCCATTTCAGACGCGCCGGCGGAGTTCGGCAGTATGATCTTTAGCGCCTCCAGGCGGTTCGAGATGGCATGGCGCACTTTGTAAACCGATCCCATGCCGCCTGCGCCGAGGGGAGCCAGCACTTCGTAGTCGCCGATCCGATCGCCCGGCCCGAAGTTCGCCTTGCCGCCCTCAGTCATAGCTCCGATCATGGCAAGTTCGACGGTCCAAGGCAAACTTTGGCGGTCCCTATTCCTAAAGCATTGCTTTTTATGGGTCGATAGCAGGAGGTGAACGGTTCGATAGCCCACGCCACAGTTTCCCGCTCCTGGCTAGGATTGTTGTGGCCCGAATCGTCGTGGCCCAGACGCATGGCCGCGGTATCCTCCGCTTTGGCCATCTTGCTCGGGTCGACGGCACTGATCGGATGGGCCGTCCACTCGACCTTTCTCGTAAGAATTTCACCCGGGCTACCGGCGATGCAGCGTAGTACGGCGGTCAGCTTTGCCGCGGCCGGGTTCGCCTTGCTTGGCATTCTGCTGAGCAAACCGCGCTGGACATTTATCGCCACCGCAGTCGCGGCCGTCATGGCATTGATTCCGCTCCTGGAATACTTGCTGCACGCGAGCTCTGGGATTGACCGGATTTTGGGCCCTTCCGGTAGAATGTCACCCGTTGCCGCTTTCTGTTTTCTGGCGCTGTCCCTGGGTCTGGCCTTGGCTCAAACACGCCCGCTCACGAATCGATCGCAGGTCCTCGGGATCACCGGTTTGCTGGTAGCAGCGGTTGGCGCGGCCTGTTGCATCAGCCTGGTCTGGGGAAATGGTCATGCTTTTGTGTTGGGAAACCTGACGCGGGTAGCCATTCATACGGCTGCGGGCTTACTGGGGCTTGGGATGGGCGTTACTGCCCTGGCCTTGGAGGTGATTCAATCCGGGGTGAGCGAGCTATGGGCGCCGATCGGCGCCGCCCTTTTCCTGGCTACAACACGGTTTGGATTGTTACAGGCATTCTCGGCCAAGAACCAAACCCCTCTCTCATCCGCCTTGACGTTCCTGGGGGCGATATTGACGGCGGCGGTCTTTGGGGTGTTCGTCCATCTTGCTTTGCAAGCGCATTTGCAACGCTCGGCGCTCCGCGCCGTGAATGAAAGGCTGGAAGGGGAGATGGTGGAGCGCAGACGGGCGGAGGAAGCGGCGCATGCGGCGAATCGAGCCAAAAGCGAGTTTCTGGCGAACATGAGCCATGAGATTCGAACGCCGATGAACGGGATTCTCGGAATGGTCGAATTGGCGCTCGAGACTCCGCTCAACACCGAACAGCGCGATTATCTCGAGACGGCCAAAGACTCCGCCCAGGGGTTGATGACCGTAATCAACGACATTCTGGACTTTTCCAAAATTGAAGCCGGGAAGCTGGATCTTGAGACCGTCAACTTCAGTCTCCGCGAGAGCCTGGCGCAGAGCCTGAAACCCTTTGCGGTCCGGGCGCGACAGAAAGGTCTCGATCTCAAATGGAACGTCGATGCGCAAGTGGTTGACCTGGTGTCCGGCGACCCGATTCGCTTGCGTCAGATCGTCATAAACCTGGTTGGTAATGCCGTCAAATTCACCAACTCCGGCGGAGTCACACTGTCGGTGCAACAGGAGCTTCGCGACGGCGAGCATATGATGCTGCACTTCACCATCGCAGATACCGGGATCGGCATTCCATCCGAGCGGCAAAAAGAGATCTTCGGTTCCTTTACTCAAGCCGATAATTCAACTACGCGCAAATATGGCGGCACCGGGCTCGGGCTCACCATCTCGCACCGCTTAACCGAGATGCTCGGCGGCAAAATCTGGGTGGAAAGCGAACCTGACAAGGGCAGCTCGTTTCATTTCACGGCGCGTTTTGGGGTTGCTAGGGAATCAAAGACAGCAGCCGGCAAGAGTGCGCTTCAGACCGCATCGTCCTCGGCGGGATGACTAAGAAGTCGTACACTGGCTTATGCCCCTTGGTAGAAAATCGCGGGTGCCTAAGTCCACCGAAAGAACGCCCAGCCGCTTCGCCAATGTCAATGGCGTCCGCCTGCACTATTTGATCGCGGGAAAGGGTGATCCCGTTGTCCTGTTGCATGGCTACGCGGAAACCAGCCACATGTGGCATCCGTTGATCCCCAAGCTCGCGGCCACTGGCACCGTGATCGCTCCGGATTTGCGCGGAGCCGGCCAGTCGTCCACGCCCCAGGGCGGCTACACCAAAGCGGAAATGGCCCAGGACATCCACGCTCTGGTAGCCAAGCTTGGATACCAGCGCATTCGGATCGTGGGGCACGATATCGGCTTGATGGTGGCGTACGCTTATGCGGCGCAATATCCGGATGAGGTGGATCGGATTGCGTTGATGGACGCTTTCCTGCCTGGTGTTGGAGACTGGCGCAACGTGTGGCTCATGAGGGATCTCTGGCATTTCCACTTTTACGGGAAGACGCCGCTCGCACTGGTACACGGCCGGGAGCGCATCTATTTCGAACATTTCTGGAACGACTTCGCCGCCGACCCCAAACATTCCGTCCCCGAAGGCGACCGCCGTATTTACGCTAAAGCTTATGCCCGCCCGGGTGGCATGCGCGCTGGCTTCGAATATTTTCGGGCCTTCGAAAAGGATGCCGAGGATTTCGCCCGCTTCGCGCAAAAACCTTTGCAGATGCCGATGCTGGTCCTGACTGGGGAGAAAGCTTCCGGAGATTTCCTGATTCAGCAGGGCCGGCTAGTGGCGAAGAATGTCGAAGGCGTGGTGATTCGTAAGTCCGGGCACTGGCTGATGGAGGAAGCTCCCGATCAAGCGATCCCCAAACTCGTACAATTTCTCAACGCCTGATCGTTACTATTCTCGGATCACTTCGCGCCCACATCTTTGTTTCCTTCCACGCGAGTCACTTAGCCGCCAGGCTGGCGCGGCACCGCCCAGCCGCCGCCGTACTCTGGCGTTGAAAGGCCCCATGAAACCAGAATCGCTCCACAAAGTCGCCGAAACTCTGCGCTCGGTCCACCATCACCACCTGGGCGTCACGGCGCAACCGCCCAAGCCGGCGCACGCCCCCTCAGCCGCCCGCCTGGAACGGCCGGACATTCAATCTTTCACCAGCGCCCTGGACCGTGCCACGGCTCAATGGCCCGGCAGCGATCTTTGCCTGATTGGAGCGCACGGCGCCATTGGACCCACCAATATCGACGACCCCTCCGACACCCTTCCCCCCGGCTTTCTCCAGTTCCTGGATCCCGAGACGCTGTTGCGCATCCCCGTTGGCGATCCGGAAGACCAGGGCGATCAAATAGACTAGCAACTTCCTCCCGTCAGATCGCGTCCCTCAGACAATGGGCGCCGTACGCCGTTGCAGCATATCCGCGCTGGTAGTCTCACTCACACTGTTCTGTTGCGGATGTCAATCCGACGCGCTCTCTATTGACGCCATCATCCAATCGCGCCACCTTCCCTTCGGCGGCATTATCGATCCAATATTCGCATCGTCAACCAGCAGCAGCATCGTCGGCTATACGCGCTGCGGCGATTCCGCGCTGTGGACCGGCCACTATCTTGCCGCCGAATCCTATCGCTACACCGTCACCGGCGACCCCGCTGCGCTGGCCAACGCGCAAGGGGCTCTCGCGTATCTAAAGACGCTTGTCGACGTCACCAGCACCGATCTTCTCGCCCGCTGCATCGTTCCCATCAACTCCAATTACGCCGCGGGCATTACCAGCGAAGAATCCGCCAATGGAATCCACGAGAGCGGAGACAATTACTGGATCGGCAACACCTCGCGCGACGAATACCTCGGGGTGTTCTTCGGCCTCAGCGTGGCCTACGATCTGCTCGGTTCCCCAACCCAGCCGGCCATTGAGGCGCTGGCCACGCGCATGTTGAATTTCCTGATTGGGAACGCATGGGCCATCGTCATGCCGGATGGCTCCGTCAGCACTACCTTCATCATCCGGCCCGACGAGCAACTGGGGCTGCTGCAGATAGGCCGTCAGGTAAACGCAGCGCAGTTCGGAGCAACTTATCAGAATTACGCCTCTGGCGCCTCCGCGCTCGTCAGCATTCCGGTTGCCGTGGACGCGGCGGACGATCGCGATTCGTATTTCAAGTTCAACCTCGATGCGATCAATATATTCAGCCTCATCCGACTGGAAACCGATTCTTCACTGCTCGGGAGCTATCAAACCGCTTACGGGATCTTCCACAACGCCATCCAAGATCACATGAACGCGCACTTCAACATGATCGACCGCGCGCTGAACGGCGCCAACTCCACGCGCGATCTCGCCACCACGTCCTACCTCTTTCAATGGCTCTTCCGGCCCAACCGCGATTACTATGTCGATCTGCGCGGACAATACCCCTCCTGCGTCTCCTCCGATCAATCTTGCGATCCGCTGCCCATCGTTCAACGTATCCCGACGGACTTCCTGTGGCAGCGCAGCCCGTTTCAACTGGATGGCGGCGGCTCCGGCCTGATTGAGAGCGCCGGCATCGACTACATCCTGCCCTATTGGATGGCGCGCTACTACAACGTCGTCACCGACTAGCGTTCCCATTCCGGTGTGTCACACTAGTTGTGTCTATGACGCCTTCCCAACCCGCGCCGAAATTTGAGCTGCGCAACACGAATGAGTACCGCGAGAACTACGCGAACAGCGTGCAAATCCGGGTCAACCTTTGGGATTTCTTCCTGATGTTCGGCACCGTGAACCAGACGGCCCCCGACGCTGTCACCATTAACAATTTCCAGGGCGTCTACCTCAGCCCGCAACAGGCCAAAGCTTTATTGAACGTTCTGACTCAAAACATTTCGCAGTACGAGGCGACGTTCGGCGAAATCAAGCTGGAGCCGCACCCCGGCAAGCCCGGCGCTCCCGGCGCCATTAACTGAGCGTCCCTAACTCCATGTGATGCGGGCGATCCGCTTCCCCACATTCGGGCTTCTTGCCGCGTTCGCGCTGCTGGTTTTCCTCGGGCATCTTCCTTACTTCGGACTCCCGTTCTTCTGGGACGAACTCGGCCAATTCGTTCCGGCCGCGCTCGACATCCTGCACGGCGGCGCATGGATCCCGCATTCCACCGTACCGAACGCGCATCCGCCCGGCGTCATGGCCTATCTAGCGCTGGTCTGGCAAATGGTTGGTTATTCAATCGCAGCCACGCGATTGTCGATGCTCGCGCTGGCCGCTGCGGCCGTCGTCTTCACCTTCCTCCTCGGCCGGCAACTCTCGGATCAGCTTTCCAGCGCTATTCTCGCCGTCGTATTTCTATTGCTCGACCCGCTATTCTACACGCAGTCCATGATGGCCCAGCTCGACATGCCCGCCATGCTGTTCACCGTGCTTAGCCTGTTGCTCTTCCTGACCGATCGTCACGCCGCCGCGGCCGTCGCCTGCACTGCGCTCGCGCTCTCCAAGGAAACCGGCGCGCTTCTGCCGCTGATCTTCCTGGTGGCGCTCTACCGCGATCCGCTTCGCTCCAAGTACGCGGCGTACTATCTGGCGCCCTTCGCCGCTCTCGCCATCTGGTTCTTTGCACTCTGGCGCGCCACCGGCCACATCTTCGGCGATTCGGGCTTCACGCAATACAACACTATTTATGCGCTGAACCCGGTCCGCGCCTCGGTCTCTTTGCTGCGGCGCTTCTTCTATGTCTTTATTGCCGACTTCCGTTGGGTGGGCTCGCTCGCAATCTTCGTCGCTTGGAAGCGCTCGCGCATCTATTCCACCCGGCGCTGGAAGATTGTTTGGTGTTTCATCGCCGCCCATATGGTCTTGGTGAGCCTGTTCGGCGGCGCCGCGCTCGAACGCTATCTCCTTCCCGTTCTTCCCCTCGTCTACATCGCGATGGGCGCGGCATTTCAGTTGATGAGTCCGGTCTGGCGATGCGTTGGCGTCGCGGTCCTCGCCGGCGGCCTGGTGAGCGGCCTCTTCCTGAATCCCCTTTTCCCCTATCCCTACGAGAACAATCTCGCGATGGCTGACTTCGTCCATCTCCACCGCGCCGCCGCGCAGTTCCTCGAAGGATCGTATCCCGCTAAAACGGTCTACACCGCCTGGCCGCTCACCCAAGCTCTGCGCGATCCCGCGTTCGGCTACGTCGACCACGCCATATCCGCCGCCGAAACATCCGATCTCCACTTCTCCACTCTGAATGCCCTTAATCCAAAAGCCGTCGACGTGCTGGTTCTCTACTCGCGCACCTGGGAGCCGCGCCAAGGTGTGTTCCGCTGGATGCACGTTCGATATTTCTTGAGCCGCTACTACCAGTACGAGCGCGAGATGACCCCTGCCGAGGTCAACCAGCGCTTCGGTCTCGTCTCCGTCCAAAGATGGAGCCGTCACGGCCAGTGGATTGAGGTTTTCGCGAGACCCTAACGGCCCGATGTGGTCGCCGCTGGCGCTGGAGTGGTGCGAGGCGGTATGTCGTCGACGATCTCGCGCTTCAAAAACTTCCAGCGTCCGCCTTCGCGCTTCAGCACATCTTCATAGTGCCCGGCGCCCGCTACCACCGCCTTGCAGTCCCTGGTGACAATGGTCTGCCAATAGGCTTGGCCCGTCGCCATGTCTCCGTCGATCTGCAGGGTCAGGTTGTTCACCACGTGCTCGTTTCTATGCCCACCTGGAGGAACAGGGCACGGCGATGGAGCTGCCGATGCTGCCGCTCCTGGGGTTGGCCGTGAGCTGAAGTACTTCTCGATCGCGGCCGGTCCTGTCACCTTCGTGGCTCCTCCACCCATAATGAGCGTGCCGTCCGTGGCGAAGAGCGCCGCGTAGGCGGCCCAATCGCCCGAGTCCAGCGCCCTTGGATAGTCACCCATCAGTAGCTGCTCGATGGCCTGGCGATCCTCAACTCTTTGCAGACGCGACGCCGCCGAGTCCGCGCTCCTGATCTGAGGGAAAGCGTTGCCGATGATGCCGAGACTAACCACCAACACCCAACTCGATTTCATGCTGCGTGCCTCCTGTCGTGCTTTTCCGGCCGCCCGCTATCATACATCTACTTCCCCACCAAATGTTCCGGCTTGTTGTTCTCGCAGACATATTCGAGCAACTCTTCCTGCGGAGCCAAGTCCAATCTCACATTCATGCGGAACGGCTTCACAAACGTCCCAGGATCTTCGAACGTTACGGCTAAGTCGATATGACCGAAATCCACGCGCCGGTAGCGCTCCGTCATGTGCAGCATCTCGGTGTGAGGGATCGGGCCTCCACCCAGGCCGCCTAACCAACTTCGATCGTTAAAGCCGACCGTATCCACCACCAGTACGTCTCCCTCCCACTTGCCGATCGAATGTCCCATCCAGGTGGGGTCCCAAATGGACGGGTGACCCCGGCCATCCATAAAAACTTGACGAAAACCCGGGTTATCCTCGAACAGGATCACCAGGAGAGAACCAGTCTGCACCAGTTTCTCGATAAAGGGCGACGCGCTGCCGGGGGCAGGCGGTGGACCTGGCAGGCAACGGTTATGAGGAGCGTCTTTTTGGTTGTTCTCTTGCCTCTCCTTGATGAGCGCGGCGGCCCAGGCCAATGCCTCTGGAGCTTGCGGGTAAGGGTCATCGGTTTCGAGCCAGACGCCTGACAAGTCTGGCTTTCCATCGGCGCCGCGCGGCACGGGACGCGACGGAACTTTCGCTCGCTTCCGCATGACCTTCGTGAGCCTGCCGGGATCGTCACCCAGGGTGGCCCCGTTGACAGTCTCTGCCAGCTGAATATCCAGGCGCGCGGTTTTACCAGCTTCTAGCCGGACCTCTCGGCGAACGCTTTGGTACGCGCAGCAAGGCATCACCAGCGAGAACTCATAGGCTCCGGGAGCCAGTCCGGCGAGCGTATATCGGCCATCCGGCTTGCTGATGGTCCGCGCCAGCGCGCCTGTGGCCTTGTTCTTCACCTGAATAGGCGCTTCGTCCACTTTCGCGCCGTTCGTATCTGAAATCGTGCCGCTGAGCGAGCCTTTCTCATTCTGCGCGTAAACCGACGCCAAGAATGCCAGCAGGCAGGTTGCGAGTAACAGCCGGAGCATCACACGTTCCAAAGGTATGGTGGTAATCATCCGAGCGTATCACGATACCCAAATGCAGTACTCCTTCTCAGGAAGAGCTAAGGCTTTTTCAGGCTGGTACTGTGCCGGTGCTCCCCGTAGCATGGTATGGAGGGGGAAGAATCCATGCGCTCGCTCGCGCTCACTGCGTTGCTCGGAAGTTTCGTTGCATCCACCTGCGTGGTCGGCCAAAGTTTGACCGAACATGCCGCCGCTGCCGCCGGCGCTACCATCGGTACTGCCGCCGGAAAGCCCCTCGGCACTTCGCTCGGTAAGATCTTCGGCGAAGTGGATACAACCGCCTCCAAGGCTGCCACGCCGAAAACCGCTAAGCCAATAGGAACCAATTCCGCGCCGGCCAAACCCGCTCCCATTGCTCCACCCCAGCTGACCGAGCATGCCTCCACTCCAGTGGTCGCGTCCGGCGGAGGTGGCGGTGACACCGCCGGTGGGGGAGGCGGAGGTGGCGGTGACACCGCCGGTGGGGGAGGCGGAGGCGGCGGTGGTGGTTCATCCCATCACTCGGCACGCCGGAGAGAACGCCCGGTTGATTCCGAAGCTGAGGTCCCCGCGCCCGTCATACCGGAGCCCGTGGTACCGGTAGTCGCACCGCTGGTGGTCAAGGAGCCCACCGTGCAGGATGTCGCCAGCATCAAAGTCGGCGCTACTGCCAGCGAGCTTCACGCGGTACTTGGGCCGCCCGAATCCAGGGTCAGCATCCCCGGCGACGATGGCCATCTGCTCGAAATCTGCCAGTATTGGGCCAAGGGAGAGCCTTTGGGAACCATTCGCCTCGACAACGGCCGCGTAATCAGCGTGCAAGCCCACAATTAGGCGGCGGGCGGCGGCCCGACACCATTTAGTTTCTCGGCAGGCGCTTTGCCCGCTAAACTGATAAGGTGTTCCGCTTCCTGCCGGCTCTGATTCTGGTTGCGAACTTACGTCCGGCTCTCGCCCTTACCGCGGCGCAGTTGGGCGATGAAATCCAGCAGGCCTCGCTTGATCCCACGGAGTGCTATCGCGTTCTCGATCTTAACTTCAACAAAGAAGATGTGAAGGTATACCTGGGCTCCGGCTACCTGGTTTTCACCAAGCCGATTCAGGGTACACACCCGGGAGCGGTCTTCGTTGCGAGCACCGAAGGCGGCGACGCCGATGTGCTGCTTCTTCCTCCCACGCGCAGCGAGCGCGCTTCACTCGCCACCTTCACCAACTCGCCGAATCTTGAAGAGCATTTCAAATCCGCGGCCTTCGTATTCACCGACGGAACCGGCGATCAGCTTCTCGCTCAGCTCCAGAGCAATCCAGCCTCTAAGAAAAGCCCGGAGATGGGCGGCCTCATTGCCGAACGCTGGAGCTCCGTCTTGAGTAATCTGATCTCCAGTTTTGAGACGCGCGTAGTCTACGACATGTTGTCCGGCCGGCGCGACGCCGGCATGTTCTATATGGCGATCGCAGGCAACCAACTGGATAATTTCGATGTGCTGTACGATCCCAGCGCGCAAGACCAGATTCTGGTGGGCAAACTCGGCTACCGCGACAATCGAACGTATTTCAATACCTGGACCGCCTTTCAAGCCCGCTCATTCCGCAAAGTAGCTGCTTCGCCTGGAGCTTGGTATACGCTGGATAACTTCCGCATCGAGGCCGCCATTCAACCCGATCTAACGATGCAGGCGGTGACGCGTGCCACGCTAACCTTGCTGCAACAACAGCCGCGATCCGTTTTGACCTTCAGTCTAACCCCCAGCATGACCGTCACCGCCGCCACCGTGGACGGACGCCCGGCCGAAGTATTCGATCGCGCGTCGCTGCGCGCTAACCTCATCCAGGCCAATGAAGACCGTCAGTTTCTGCTGGTCTTGGAACCGCCGCTCGATCCCGCGGTCCCGCACGAGATTGAAATCCATCACGCAGGCGCTGTCATTCGCGACGCGGGCAATCAGGTTTACTATGTAGGCTCGCGTGGCACCTGGTATCCGCGGACTGGGGCCGGCCTCGCCAACTACGACCTGACGTTCCGCTATCCCAAGGGCCTGACCGTCGCGGCCACCGGAACGCCGGAGGACGACCATACCGAAGGAGATTGGCGCGTCACGCACCTGAAAACGCAGACAGCGGTCCGTTTCGCCGGCTTCAACCTGGGCGACTTTCAGTCCCTGGTTCGAGAGCACAATGGATACCGGATCGAGGTGTACGCGAATCGCCAGCTCGAGAGCGCCCTCGCGACCAGAACCGTTCCTCCGGCTACGCCGGCTAGGGACGGAGCGCCCGATCCCACTGGGCGCCTGGACGAACTCACCAAAAACCTTCTCGACTCGCTCGATTTCATGACCGATGAATTCGGTCCCAGCCCGATCCGCAATCTCGCCGTTACGCCCATCCCCGGTGGTTTTGGCCAGGGCTTTCCGGGCTTGGTTTACCTTTCCACGCTCGCCTATATCAATCCCGGGCAGCTTCCGCCGCCGCTACGGGGGCGCTCCGAACAAACCTTTTATTCAGAACTGCTGGAGACCCATGAAGTGGCGCACCAGTGGTGGGGAAACCTGGTGGTTCCAGCCAGCGAGCGCGACGACTGGCTCATCGAATCGCTGGCCAACTATTCGGCTCTGCTGTTGCTTGAGCGCAGAAAGGGGGTCAAGGCCCTGGACGAGGTGCTGGACGACTATCGCACGCATCTGGTCGCCAGGCGAGACACGGGACGCACGCTCGAATCCACGGGCCCTATCGTCTGGGGCTATCGCCTGGAAACCTCGCTTTCGCCCGACGCGTGGCGCACAGTCACCTACGAAAAAGGTACCTGGATCATCCACATGCTTCGCCGCCGCCTGGGAGACGAGAAGTTTCTGGCGTTGCTGCGGGAAATTTCCAGCCATCACCATTCCATCAGTACGGAGGAGTTTCGCGAACTGGCGAGCCACTACGCGCCCAAGTCGCCCGATCCCGATTTGAAGATCTTCTTCGATAATTGGGTCTATGGCACCGGGGTGCCCGCCGTGAAACTGTCCTATACCTGGCGCGACGCGAAACTGTCAGGAACCATTGCCCAGCGGGATGTCGACGAGGCCTTCACCGCCTACGTACCTGTGGAAGTGGTGACCGGAAACGAGCGCAATGTTTACTGGCTCCCTGCCGGCAGCGACCCAGCTCCGTTTTCGATTCCGCTGAAAATACCGCCCACGAGAGTCACCCTGCTCGCTGCCGATTGCCTGATGACAACTTCGAAATGAGACCCATCGCCAACACATGCCCGTTGCCAGCAAACGCAAAGTAGAAGCCCGCAAGGCGGCGCCTATCGTCGCAGTAGAGCCCGAGCCGCAGCTTCAGGAGATCGATCTCCCGCCCGCTATCAAAGTGACGGCTCTGGTGTTCTCTTACGACAGCGCGCCCGCCCTGCGCCGCTGCTTAGCCGCACTCGAAGGATCAAACGATCGAGCTTCCATCGAAATCCTGGTGGTGGATTGCGGCTCTCACGATGAAAGCGCGCAGCTGGATTCCGAGTTTTCGGGCGTCAGCATGTTGCGCCTGCCGCGCTACTTCGGCCGCACCAAGGCGCTCAATATCGGCACCCGCACCGCTACCGGCGACTACCTGCTCTTCATGACGCCCGAAGTGGAAGTCTTGCCCACCACCATTCCATCGCTCCTCGCGCATCTGGAGTCCGACCCGGAAACTGTCGCGGTCTGCCCCCTGCTGCTGGATACCCAGACTCAACCCGGCAAGCAGTTCTTCCGCCTGCCGACACCCGCCACCGGCCTGGATCTGACCGCCGTCGACGTCGACAAGGCGGCTCAGGTATTTCCAGTCGAGTACGCCACATTTCAAGCCTTTCTGGTACGGAAATTTTTCGTCAAAGGCCTCAACTATCTCGATGAGCGCTACGGCGACTCCTGGTCTGATGCGGAGCTTTGCTACCAGATCCGGCGCGTCTCCCGAAAGATCTCGGCGCTCCCACAAGTCACCGCGCTCTATACGCCGGGTTCGCCTTATGCCGAGTCCGCCCGCACCATCCTGGCAGCCGACCGCATCCACGGCGCGGCCGTATTTTTCGGCAAGCATTACGGCTTCAGCAGCGGCCTGCTTTTCCGCATCAAGTCGATCTTCAAGGCGCTGTTCACCTTCCGCATCCCGCTGTTCGTAGCTCTGGTCTCCGGGACCAAAATCGACGGGTCGCAAACCGCAATTTTGTAACGGGACATCGCGGACCGCGGAAGAGATGTCTTGACTGAACGTTCCCCTCGGGCTAATATGTCCTCATGCGACATGTCGTAACGCAACATAACCTCAACCGCGCCGTCTGCCTCCTCTTATTCCTCACCTTCGCCGCGGCGGCGGCCACCAAGCCCGACTTCTCCGGCGAATGGAAAATGAACGCCGGCAAGAGTGTCTTCGGACCCATTCCTGCTCCGGCATCCCTCGTCCGTCGTATCACTCACTCGGATCCATCATTGACCATCACGGAAGAGCAAAAGGGCGGGTCCGGAGACCATGTTTCCACTCGTCGGTACACCACAGACGGCAAGGAGATCACTTTCCAGGAGAACGGCGCTAACGTCGAGGCCACGGCCACTTGGGACGGTAATTCCCTGGTGATCCGCTCCAAAGCGGATGCGGGCGGAGTCGCCATCGTATTCACCGAGAAGGTGACGCTTTCGGACGAAAACAGAACCCTCACCGACGCCGTCCGCATCGAAACCCCGCAAGGTGCGCTGGATGCCACCTATGTTTTCGACAAACAGTAGCGCAGCAAACCCCCTATTTGCCACAACTGCGAATCTTAGTACCTAACGTTACGTCAGGCCACCGCCGATATAGAATCGGTATGCAGATTGACGCCCTACTGTGGATTCTCCTGCCGGTATTTATCGCCGCCGGATCTGCGCTGTTGTCGTTCTACATTATGCAGGCGCGCATGGAAGTCGCTATCTCTAAGGAACGCGAGGTTTTAGCCGAGGCTCGCGCCGAAACCCGCACCCAGAAGAACACCATGGAAGAGCGCGTGAAGGCCACCGAACAAGAAGCCCGCCGGCGCGCTTTGGATGAGTTCATGCAGGATTTCCGCGTGGAAGAGCGTCACTACTTCCGTGAAAACAAATCGGTTGCGGCGCGCCACAAGTCGATGATCCTACAGGAGCGCCTCTATTTTCGTAACATCCCCTTGTCTAGCTGGGTAGAGCACGAAATGGTGGTCGAAGAAGACACGGGAGACCTCCAGCACATCGCCAAGGGCTGCTCCATTTTCAGCACGAAATCGCTGTCTGAGGACAGCAAAGCTGCCGTCTCCCGGCTTCTGGAACAGGCCGCTGCTTCCGGAAATACCGTCCAGCTTGCCGCGGCCCTGAACAACGGCACGTCGGACTGATTCCCGCTCGATAATTTCTGTCAACCAAATCGTCTTGGTTCCGTCCAGACGGTATGATGGGCGCAATGGCGGACAGCCTGGAAGCCAAGCTCGATGCGCTGGCCGAAACTCGCGAATTCGGTACGTGGATGGCTTCTGAGCAAAGGCGCGTATTTTTGCTCTGCCGCCGCATGCTCCAGGACCCTGAAGAGGCGGACTCCGCCACTCAGGACACGTTCCTCAAGGCCTGGAAGGCACTCAAGCGTGCTGAATCGAAAAACTTGGATGATCCCGGCAAGTGGCTTACCCGAATCGCCGTCAATACTTGCCTCGACCGCCTTCGCTCGCGCCGCTGGCAATTCTGGCGAAAGCGCCCCAAGGCCGAGGACGAATCGGCCATATTGAACTTGGCCGCGGCTACGGCCCCGAACGCCGAGGACCAGCTCTTTGCTCGCCAGATTGCTCAACGGCTCACACGCGCGCTCAAACGGCTCAGTCTCCGCCAGCGCGCCGCATTCACACTGAGGCATTATGAAGATCGGAGCTTGGCCGAAATAGCCGAGATCCTGAACCTGGATGTTGGAACTGTGAAAGTGCATCTGTTTCGTGCCACGGAAAAGCTTCGGGAGGAGCTGCACGATCTGTACTTTCGTGATCGGGAAGAAAATGAAAAACACAGACCACGATGAATTTGAGCGATGGTTGCACCAGCGAACGCAAAACCTGCCTGAACAGGAAGTGTCTTCCGAGTTCCTGGCCGCGCAGCGCCGCAGCATCTATCGCCGGCTGGACGAGCAGCGCGGCAACTGGATCTCGATGCGCTGGGCTCTCTCGCTCGCGTTGCTTCTGCTGATGTTTGCAGGAGGCCTCACGCTCCAGCGGCGCAATAAAACCGCACCAGGCAGTTCCGCCACCATTTCCGATGACCAGCTGTTTTCCGACCTTTCCGCCATGGAGCAGAGCAACGAGCCCAAAGCCATTGAGCCGATGCACGGTCTCTTTGAGGAATAAGGCCGCAGGGAAAAAGGTGCGCCCGATCTTACTAGCGTTGCTGCTCGCCTCCGGGCTTTCTGCCCAGATGCCGCGCGGTATCTATGCCTGGTGGAGCCGCCCCCAGATCGCGCGCGATCTCAACCTCTCGCCCGCGCAGCGCGAGCAGATCCGCACCACCGTGCAGCAGTACCGGCCGCATCTGTTGAACGTGCGGGCAGCGGTGAACCAGGCCGAGCAAGCTCTGGCGGAACAGTTCAATCGCAATCCCGTAGATCCCGGGAAAACCAATGAAGCCATCGAGCGGCTGGTGGACGCGCGCAGCGATCTTACGCGCACCCTCACCCGGTTGAGCCTGAAACTGCGCCTGGTCCTGAGTGAACAGCAGTGGCAGGAGTTGCAGCGCCGCCGGCCTGTGGAGGGCAACGAGCCGGGCCCGCCGGCAGAACCTGGCGAACAAAAATAGCCGCCTTCTGAACTGTGACCGTTAAGGAGCCGTTCCTTTGAAATACTCCTGGTCGATCTTGGCAGCTATCACAAAATCGCTCTCCGTCAGCCCGCGAATCTTGTGCGTATAAATCTGGACGTCCACCTTGCCCCAGGCCAGGCACAGATCCGGATGATGTCCTTCCGCTTCGGCCACCGCGCCTACGCGATTCACGAAATCGAGCCCCGCTTTGAAATCGGGGAACGGAAAACTCTTCGCGAGGTGATGCTCTTCGATGATCTTCCAGTCCGGCAGTTGCTCAGCGAATGGAATCAGCTCGGCGCCCTGCAACGGAGGCACGCCTCCCCGGCACGGCACGCAATGTTTCTCAGCGAGCGTTGTCATGGAATCTGAACGCCATTGTACACTGGCACTTGCACCCTCAGAGGCTTTCCGCGTTGGACACTTCCACCCCGCTCAAGTTCGTCAAAGGCGTCGGACCCGCCCGCGCCGAGATGCTGGAAACCAAAGGTCTGGTCACCGTGGAGGACCTGCTCGCCTACGCGCCCTTCCGCTACGAAGACCGCAGCAACGTCAAAACCATCGCGCAGCTCGCGCCGGGTGAAATGGCCACTGTCATCGCCGAGGTCCAGTCCGCCCACCTGCGCGGATTTCGCCGCCGCAATCTCGGACTCTTCGAAGCCATTTTCAAGGATGCTTCAAAGGCTCGCCTGCTCGCTAAATGGTTTCACGGCGGCTATCTGGTGGACCGCTTCCTGCCCGGAACGCGCGTTTCGCTCTACGGCAAAGTGGAACTCGACAGTTACACCGGCGACCTGCTGATCATGCACCCCGAGCATGAAATTCTCACCAGCGAGGATACCGACGGCGACTCCGCGCTCGATTCCTCCCTCCACACCGGCCGCATCGTCGCGGTCTATGAAGGAGCGGGCAAGGTAACCACGCGCGCACTCCGCTCGCTGATGCATCGCGTGCTCGAATCCATCGAGCCACTGGAGGACCATCTTCCGCCCACGCTGCGCAATCGCCTGAAACTCCTGGATCTATGGACCGCCATCCGCGCCCTGCACTTCCCCGCTTCGGACAGCGACTTGCGCATGCTGAACGCCTATCGCACTCCCGCGCATTGGCGATTGATCTTCGAAGAGTTCTTTTGGCTGGAGTGCGGCTTGTCGCTGAAGCGCTCCAAGGCGCGATTGCAGCCCGGCATTTCGTTCGAATTGAACGATCGCGTACGTGACAAGATCAAAGCGATGCTGCCGTTCAGGCCTACCGGCGCGCAGAAGCGCGTGCTGGGGGAGATTGCGCAAGACATGAAGATGCCGCACCCCATGAGCCGTCTGTTGCAGGGTGACGTGGGCAGCGGCAAAACACTAGTGGCGGCAGAGGCAGCGGTCATCGCCATCGAGAATGGTTATCAGGCCGCCGTGCTCGCGCCCACCGAAATCCTCGCTGCGCAGCACTACATCTATTTCAAGAATCTGTTCCACAAAATGGGCTATGTACCGGTTCTCCTCACCGGCTCCTCCACACAGCGCGAGAAATCGCAACTCAAGAAGTTGATGGCGGAAGGGCTGGCCCACATCGGCATCGGAACACACGCGCTCATCGAAGAGGATGTCGAATGGAAGAACCTCGGCCTGGCGATCGTCGACGAACAGCACCGCTTCGGCGTCATGCAGCGGTTGCGCCTGGTCTCGAAGGCCAAGCATCCCGACGTTCTCGTGATGACCGCCACGCCCATCCCGCGCACGCTGGCGCTCACCATTTATGGCGATCTCGATATTTCCGTCATCGATGAAATGCCGCCCGGCCGCCGGCCCATTGAGACCAGCCACGTCACCGGCGATCGCGTCGAAAGCGTCTACAGCTTCATGAAACAGCAAATCGCCAAGGGCCGCCAGGCTTACGTCGTATATCCGGTGATCGAGGAATCGGAGGCCATGAAGGCCGCGCAGCAGATGTACCAGCACCTGTCGCAAAAAGTTTTTCCGGACCTTCGTGTCGGACTTTTGCACGGCAAACTCAAGGCCGATGAAAAGGAATCAGTGATGGAACAGTTTCGCCGCGGCGAAGTGAAGATCCTGGTGTCCACCACGGTGATTGAAGTGGGCGTCGATGTTCCCAACGCTACCGTCATCGTGATTGAACAAGCCGAGCGCTTCGGCCTCGCGCAGTTGCATCAGCTTCGAGGGCGTGTAGGACGAGGCGGCGAGCAAAGCTACTGCATTTTGGTGACGGGCAAACTCGGCGACTCCGCGCGCCAACGCATCCGCACCATGGTGGAATCCACCGACGGCTTCTACATCGCCGAAATGGACCTGAAGCTGCGAGGTCCGGGCGAATTTTTCGGAACCAAGCAATCGGGACTTCCCGCCTTGCGCATCGCCAACATTATTCGCGATAAAGATGTGCTCGAAGTCGCACGGAGCGAGGCGCAGACGTTCATCGTAACGCCACCTTCGCCTGAAGAGCTGCGTCGCGCGGTGACGTACATTCGCGAGCACTGGCAGCGCCGCTACGGGCTGGTTCAAGTGGGCTGATGCGGATAATCGCGGGAGAGTTTCGCAGCCGGCGATTGAAAAGCCTCCCCGGGCTGGAGACGCGCCCGACGCCGGATCGAATGCGCGAGACGCTGTTCAACGTGCTGGCGTCGCAGATTGCCGATTGCGTCTTCCTGGACGTGTATGCGGGAACCGGCGCGGTTGGCATCGAAGCCTTGAGCCGCGGGGCGCGACGCGCAATCTTCATCGAGAAGAACCGCGCGGCCGTGGAAGTGATTCGCGAAAACCTGGCGACACTGGGCCTCCAAAGGCACGCCGAAGTCTTCACCGGCAAAGCCGCCACCGTGCTGGAACGCGCGCGCGCCGATATCGCGTTTCTCGACCCGCCGTATGAAAGGTCCAAAGAATACGCGGCTTCCATGACGGCGCTCGACCAATCCGAGACGCCTCTCGTGATTGTTCAGCATTCATCGCACTTCACGCCGCAGGAACAGTACGGAGACTTGCGGCGCTATCGCGAGATTAAGCAAGGAGACAACCGTCTGAGCTTTTATCAGCGCCGGATCATCGCGCCGTCACCGCGCGCAGCGCCAGATTCACGGCAATCATGAGCACCGACATTCCAGGAAGCACCAGCAGCGCCTTCTTTAACCGCGTGGGATCGCCGGCCGCGATCGATCCGATGATGCGCGAGCTGACTGCCAACCCAATCCAGCTTGACGTGATCGCGATTCCAATGGCGGTTCCAGTGAAGCGTGGAAAGAGGTCGCCGATTAATGCGATGGTAGTCGGAAAGACCGGCGCCATCGAAGCTCCAGCGAGAAAAGTGAGTACCCACGCGACCATCGGGTTTCGAGTTTGGAGCATCGCGAACGTCAGGAGCGCCATCAAGACGGATGCGGCGAGCGTGACAGTAAGGCCCGAGACGGAAATCAGGATTTGAGAAGCAACCAGACGTCCGAGCAAAAGTCCCAACGCGAAGCCGAACGATAGAACATTGAGCGCTCGCCCTTGCGGCACGCCCTGCGCGATCAAGTGCTGCACCAGCCAGTTCCATATGCCCACTTCACAAGCCACATACAGGAACAACAGCAAAGCGCACAGCCCAAGAACGGGACGTCCGAGCACGCTTCCAATGTCCGAAAAAACGAAGGTTTGAGCGCTGGCCGGCGGCGGAATGGGCGCAAATAGATTGACGGCCACCGTTACCAGAGCCAGCGCGGCGATCAGATGACAAAGCCGCGTCGAATTCTTGCCGAGCAGATTGGCGGACACAAAGGGAGTCGCAAAGCCACCCAGCCCGAAAAAAATATTCAGAAGATTCAGCGCCGTCCCGCGATGCGCCGGGTCGACATCGCTGCCCAGAGCATTGGCCGCGGTAACAATGATTCCGCCGCCGGTGCCGAGCAAAAACAGGTGCAATGCGATGCTGCGAAACCCGTTGGACCGCGGCAGAAGCGCCACCGCGAGCGCACTGAGAGTTAAACCCAACACCAATCCAACCTTCTTGCCTTCGTAATCGATGAGTGGACCAACGCCAATAGAGGCCAGGATCAGGCCGACGGCCTGGCAAAACGCGATTGTCCCATTTTGTTTGGGAGTCAAATTAAACCGGGCCGATAAGTCCGGCAGGATGGTGCCGAGCATCGCGGCGGTCATGCCGTATACAAAGATCGCCAGGCTGGCGGCAAGAATAAGCATCAGCACTCAGGTATAGCAGACAAAATAGGGTGCCGGTGGAGTGCGGTAGAATGAAGCGTTCGGGCCGTGGCGCAGCCTGGCTAGCGCGCCTGCTTGGGGTGCAGGAGGTCCCGGGTTCAAATCCCGGCGGCCCGACCAAACGTTTCAAACGTTTACAACCCTCAACTCTACTGTTGTAGAAACCCGACAAATTGCATCCCAAACCCCGACAAGATTCGGCCTACTTCGGCGCGCTAAATTTCACTCCGGTTCACGCACGTGTAAATGAGGTATAAGTTCGGGTCAGGCCCTGATTCTGAAAGAGGGGAATGACAGTTCAGGAGGAAGACAATGCGGAATCCACAAGAAAAGTTGATCGAATGTATGCAGAGCTTGTGTATCCTCTGCGCGCTGTGCGCCGCAATAGCAACCATTGCACCTGCACAAACCGTTATCCACCGCTTCTCCGGCACGAATGGCGAGGACCCCTGGCCGGCGCCTTTTGAAGGGTTTGATACAGCTCTTTACGGCACGACCAGCGCAGGCGGAGCGTACCAAAACGGAACGATCTACAAGCTCGGCCCGGAGGGCAAGCAGATCTGGGTTTACAGTTTCTGCGCCACCTCAGGCTGCCCGGACGGCAGCAGCCCGTTGGCCGGAATTACTCTGGGGTTCGACGGCTTGCTCTATGGCACCACATGGCTGGGTGGGGCGTATAGCGGGGGTACGGTATTTACAATCCACACCAACGGCACGCAGTTGGTCACGCTCCACTCTTTCTGCCAGTTAACCAACTGTGACGACGGCACCCAGCCGACGAACACCATGGTAAGCGCAAATAATGGAGCTGGATTCGAATATACATTTGGCACAACCGCATACGGCGGGGGTAGTGGGAATGGTACGATTTTCGTTGCTGCCAAGAACTATTGGGATCGACTGTACAATTTCTGTTCCCTTCCGAACTGCGCCGACGGTCAGTTCCCGGAGGGCCCGCTGATCCAGTCTTCCGACCCCTCCGGCAGTCTCTACGGCACCACTCAAAACGGTGGCGCGTATGGATTTGGAACGGTCTTTGCATTTTATGCGCCCGCCTTGGGCGACCTAACTACCATCTACAGCTTCTGTCAGTCGTCCGGCTGCCCGGATGGAGGGCAACCCTCCTCAGGAGTGATCCAGGGCGCTGACGGCAACTTCTATGGGGTCGCGCTTCACGGGGTCACCTCCACTGGCGCCGCCGGTGACGGTGTTGTCTTTCAGCTTACTCCGCAAGGCGTGTTGAACGTCCTACATACGTTCAGCGGCGAGGATGGTAACGGACCGACAGGACTGATACAAGCGACCGACGGGAATCTCTATGGGATGACCGAAACGGGCGGAGCCCATAACCGGGGCACAATCTTCGAGGTCACCACGGGAGGTACGTTCACGAAACTGTACGATTTCGCGAACTATGGGCAACCCCATGGCGGACTGATGCAGAAGACGGACGGGAACTTGTACGGAGCGGCCTCCGTTGGCGGCAGTACCAGCGAGTTGGTAGCACATGGTGTCATCTTTCGTTACGACACGGGGCTGAGTCCTTTTGTTAAGTTACTGCCGGTCGTCGGTTCTGACAACGACCTCACAAAAACTTTTATTTATGGTCCTAACCTGACCGGGGCGACCGCCGTGTTGTTTAATGGCGTACCGAGCACGGATTTCGACGTCGTCAGCTCCACGTTGATACGTTCCAGTGTACCGGTCGGCGCTACCACTGGGCCTGTAACAGTGGTAACCCCGTCGGGAACACTGACCAGCAACGTAGCTTTCTCGATTTTAGGTCCTTAGCTCAAGCTATCGCGGCACTGGATGTCGCGGTTTCCATCGGACTTCAGCCGGGCCGGCATCATCGCTGGACCGGGCGCCTGCTGGCGGCGCGAAAGCTGGGCTCAAAGAAGGGCCGGTGATGGTGCTGGATCATTTGAGCGAGGCACAGAAGCGGGCGTACATCATCGAGGTTTCCCTTTAGTGTCCTCATGGTCTATCACGGCTTTTGGCCGATGAGCGCCCAGTACCAGGTACTTGCAGGACGCTCTGCCAAAAAAATTCACTCAGCTAAAAAATCCACGGTCAAACCGCTATATGCAGGTGGCGCACCCGGCGCGCTGGAATGATGCAGACCACGTGAGATTCGGAATGGCATTCCATAGATGGGAAGAACCTACGACGTGCCTGTCGTTCTTCAGGTGGGTAACACTGTTAGCCAAGCCGGCGCGACAATCACGGTCAACCCCTGGGACTACTAAAATATTGCGCACGTTGAAGCTACAGCTTTTTTTCAACTAGTTCCACACCCGAGCCCTCAACTGCGGGGTCGCTTGTCGACCCTGCGTTTATGATATTGTTTGCGTGGAGTTAAATTCACGCATGCCTTGCGAAGAGCGTGAGCGTTTAGCAGCTATCTACCTTGCGGCCATTGCCAAGGACAAAGAGAAGGAATCCCAGGCAAACATAACCAACAGTCAAGAACCTGCGACCTGGACTCCCACGGGCCATGAAGAAGCACTGATGGCTCTTTATCAGCACAGAGTCGAGCACGGCTGTTAGTCTACCTCACCGGGCGCGGTTCTGCCGTGTTGTTTTGGGGGCCGGACGAGTTCTCGGATTTCTGCAAAAGCGCACTCGACCTCAGGCCACCCCGTGATTTGCAGGACTCGCATCCCGTCGAGCCGGAAAGGCTTCAGCACGTTCGCCAGATTGGTTGCGTATATTCTGCCGTACGTCAGCATAACCTGGATCTCTCTGGAATGAACCACAATGACGCGCAGTGTAGCGTCCCAATTACTGGCCTCCAGGACGATGTAACCGTCCCGCCGAAGACCTTCTACCAGATCGTCGAGCGATCCATCGTTCCCGGCAACGAGTACCGTTGGATTGCTTGGGTTCATCGCAGCGCCTTGCTTCGCGATCCAGCGATGAGAGCATATCACGAAGTCTACATCTAAAGTAGGGTGTTCCCCTGGATTGAGCCCGCTAAGCCCTGGCGCGTATACTCCAAAAAAAGGGCAATAATTAACTTGACTCAGTACTGAGTCTACGTTATGATTGAACCATGGACGGCGAACCCAAAACACTCCAAGCGGCCATTCAGTACTTCTCGAATCCAGACAACTGCCTGAAGACCCTGGTTGCGCGGCGCTGGCCGGATGGCGTAGTAGTTTGTCCGACCTGCGGTAGCAAGGAAGTGCGTTTTCTCGCTACGCGGCGATTGTGGGAGTGCAAAGGCAAGCACGCGAGAAAGCAGTTCTCGATCAAGGTCGGCACGATTTTTGAAGACTCTCCGCTCGGCCTAGACAAGTGGCTCTGCGCAATGTGGCTCATCGTGAACTGCAAGAACGGTATCAGCTCGTACGAAGTTGGCAGGGATCTTGGCGTTTCTCAGAAATCTGCATGGCACATGCTACATCGGATTCGTCTCGCTATGCAGGACGATCTGACTGGTGGAATGCTCAACGGCGAGATCGAAGTCGATGAAACCTTCATCGGCGGAAAAGCCCGCAACATGCACAAGTCCGACAAGCGCCGTAAGAACCTCAAGGGAGGCGGCAGCGCTGGTAAAGCAATCGTACTCGGGATCCTGGAACGTGAAACCGAAGGCAAGCCCAAGCGCGTGAGGGCCACTATCATTCCTGATCGGACCAAGACGGTCATGCAGGAGAACGTGAAGCCTCACGTTGAGGCCGGATCGCAGATCTACTCAGACGAAGCTGGAAGCTACTGGCGCATGGATGGTGAGTATGCGCATGAGATTATCAATCACGCGGAAGAGTACGTGCGCGGCAACGTTCACACCAATGGGATCGAAAACTTCTGGTCGCTACTGAAACGATCCATCAATGGAAGCTACGTGAGCGTGGAGCCATTCCATCTTTTCCGCTACGTTGACGAGCAAGCATTCCGATTCAACAACCGCAAGGACATGAACGACAGTGACCGCTTTGATCTGGCCGTCCGACAGATCATCGGCAAGCGTTTGACGTGGGCGGAAGTTACTGGCAAAGTAGCAGAAGCGCAAGTTGACTGAAAAGGAAGCGCGAAGACAAGGCCGTGGTAAGAAGCAGCAATCGGCATAGCGCTTCTAAAAAGGAAACGCCGTGGGGTATTAAGCCACGGCTGGAAATCGTGAGCACAGCCTCTGGCGTGATCGGCGGTTACGACGCTAGCCACGCACTGCTCGCTCGGAGTGTATTCTAACACGAGGAGCAGGGCATGGCTAATCTGCGAGTCCAAATCGAAATCAGCAAGGGCGCTGAAAAAATCCCGCTAAACAAACTAGCGCCAGTCGTTACGGATGTCCAACTGTTCCTGTTCATGTTGAGCGAAGATTTGGGACTCGGCGTCACAGTTGAGAGCTGGGCCGGAACGGACTTTGGCAGTTCTTCACTGATTTTTACTGCGGAAAAATCCGAGCCAGTAACTATCCAGCAGATAGAAGAGTTCAACAACGCTTTTGCGAGTATTTCGACGGAACACCCAGCGCCCAAATTACGCCGGGCTACCATTGTGCAGTACGCAAAGATAGCCGCTCCGATTGATGTCCAGGAAGCCGTCTCTTTCGGGCTATTTCCCGCCGTCGAGGATGTTGGATTCGGAATTGATGAGATAGCTGAGTTGCACGGAGCCGAACTGCTTCCGGCCCTCCGTTGGATTCAACTGACCAAATCAAAGGCTGCTGAAATCCAAGCGGAGGTTCAGGCCAACGTTCGTGCCTATGGTGCATTGCAAGGAATCGTTCATTCTGTTTTCTTGGGATCACGACCGCCATTCTTCAACCTGCGCGAGAAATCTACCGGAGCGCTTGTAAAATGCATCTACGGTCCGACCGTGTATCCGGAATTAGCCGCCGCACTCCAGCGGATGAATGCTATTATTCACGTTTTCGGCTACACTTCTACAGATCTAGTTGATCGCAAGATTGAAGATATGGAAGTATCGAAAATTGTGCTCGCGCCCGTATTGCGAGAGTCGGAGTTTGAAGGATTATTTGGGTCTGATAGGCAGTTTACTGGTGGCTTGACGACGCAAGAGTTTATCAACAACGTGAGGGACCGTGGCCACCAATCCCCCTAAGATTTATATCGAAACCACATGTTTCGTGGAGATGGCGAAGCATGCAATTGGAAGTGGAAATCCGTTGCGTGATTCTGACATCTGGCACCTGAAGATGCTGTTGAAGGCCGCGAAAGACGACAAAATCGTTGCTTTCACGTCGACTCTCACTGTCGCAGAATGTCAGCACGCGGAAGAGCCGTCAAGCACCGGAATCCCGAGCGATGAGGTGAAGACGCTATTTAAGAATCTCTTGACTTCTGGCCAATACGTAACTCTGATTCAGGACACAATTCTGGTAGCGGAACGCGCGCGCAATCTTCGGTGGGTACATGGCATCTGCTTCTCTGGTCCCGATGCGATTCATGCTGCGTCGGCCTTAGAATTGTCGTGCGATGAGTTTCTGTCATTCGACACGGCTTTTCACAAACGGAAAGCCGATCTCGATAGCATAGGCATGAAGGTATGCTTGCCAAAAAACACTGGGTACTTGCCAAGCGAGTATCGGCAAAATATCCTTGAAAGTGGGACTGCGACTTCGTGAAACCTGCAAATCCACCTATTGACGTTCCCGGCTCAACACCATTCCAGCGCATGGACAATCTGCTCCGCGCCGTGATCCAGGTTCCCAAGGCTGAGATTGATCGACGCGAGAAGGAATGGAAACGCAAGAACGGCAAGAAGCTGAAGAAACTTCCGAAAGGTTAGATGTGGGAAATTTTAGGCAGGCACTGGCTGAAGTCGCAAGGGTCGGAAGTTTCTTTCTTCTACCCGCGTTTATCTGCGCGCAACGACTTCCTAGGGATGCGCACCAGCCATCCTCCAGATGGATCGGAACGTGGACCCAGGGCGAGAACAGAATTACTGTCATAGCCTGCTGGCCTTATGCTCCCGCAGTGCTGACTTTTGACGCTAAAGCCTATTGGCATAGCCCGAGCAAGAACATTGAGACTGCCCAAATTTACGTGCGAGCACACCCATTCGGCAATCGCGTCCAGCTAACAGACGAAGTCTGCAAGATCGACCTGACCTTGATGGGCAACTACCTCCTCGCTAGCGATAACAATCTCTGTGGCGGCATCAACGTCCGATTTCGGGGTCTTTGGAAACGATCTACGGCATCAACACCTTCAGTCTGCGATTGAGATAGCAGTCGGCCTCCGGAGTAAGGATACCGATGTTACTGAGTCAACGTAGTTATTGCCAAAAAAAGTGGATTGTGAAGAGCGCGAGCGGTTAACCGGCATCTATCTGACTGCCGTCGGGCAGAACAACGAAGCGGCCATTGCCATGCCCCGGCAGCGGTTCGAGACGTCCCAAGGTGTGCTGTGCCTGGTCACCGCCGTCCATCCCTTGTGGTAGATGCCGCGGTTTCAGAACACGCCACGCCGCTCTTTCTAATCCCCGTTGTGCGGAGTCCCTCGACGGGCTATTGCTTGTCCCACACGCTCAAAAACGTCGTTGGCTGACCCTTAGCATCGGCCCCGTTCGCGGTGATGGTCATGATCTTGCCGTCCTTTGAAACGACGGTCTTCATGGTCATTACGACGCTACCGGACTTCTTCAATGCAGCCCCGAACGTTCTCGAATTTTCCCGCCTGAGCGCGATCGTCTCCGCGCCGCTCATCAAGCCTTCTCGCCAGGATGACCCACCCGATCCGGAAATCGGGTAGTCCTTACTGTCGAAGTTGGCTGTGTAGCTGTAGGCGACGTTAGTTCCGTCCGCTTCCAGCAATTCGCAATTGGTCTTCACAGCATCGCCTTGTGTCTCGACAGTAAGCATCCCACTTTTTGGAAGCGATTCAGCACTGTACTTGGACTTTGCTGGATCCAGCTTCCAGGTGCCGATGGCGGGATTAGTTTCTGCGAGAATCAACCCTGGCAGTACGGCCAACGACAAGAGCGTGACAGGGAAAAGAAGGGTAGTGATCCGACGAAGCATCATGGTGGCAGAATACCACAGGAAATGGTTCTGTTGGGTCCGTAGCACAAGCTTGTCACAAAAATCTTGATTTGTTTCTCCTTTAAAATCTGTCTCATAGCCAGAGGCAAAATTTTTTTTTATGACTTCTTCATGATTTGTGTGCTAGGCGTTTCGAACGTCGTCGAATCCTGACAACTTGCCCTCTCTCCACCCAACCTCGTACCGTGGAATTGGATGCCCTCGCAATCTGAGGAACACCCCGCTCCGCTGTGGCTGTGGCCCAACCTGCTCAGCCTGGATGCGCCCCTGGTAGCCATGCTCTGGCAGGGCTTCCTCGCCTATCGCTTTTCGATTCCGCTGCGGCCCGCCGGGCGGCTAGTGCTGGGCCTGACCGTCTGGGCGATTTATCTGCTCGACCGCCTGCTCGATGCTCGCAAACCGCCACCCAATGTCGAACCTGCCCGTCATCGTTTCTATCGCCGGCATTCGAAGCGCATGGCGACGCTGCTGGCCCTGGTGCTC
>Ga0206991_10005_pt1 | contig 60378 bp, 52 predicted proteins | sample Alteio_BWMinCont_9_FD_153286 | JGI IMG/M metagenome (GOLD analysis project Ga0206991, IMG submission 153286) | Enriched cells from forest soil in Barre Woods Harvard Forest LTER site, Petersham, Massachusetts, United States -... | ecosystem: Environmental > Terrestrial > Soil > Temperate forest >...
ACACGCTGTATTTCCGAGGCGGAGCGCAGCGTGTCCGGCTGACCATCCGGTACAGCGAGTACCATAGATTCGGCGCCGACTCCAAGATTACGTTCGACAAATAGGCGCGGAACATTCCGTTAAATCCTTCGTATAGACTGTAGGATCGAGATAATCACTCTGGGTAACCGGGAGGGCGCATGGCGCAGCACGTGAAGATCTTGGGTATTTTGCACATTGTGTTCGGGGCAATGGGGGTTTTTGGGGCGATCGTCGTGCTCCTGGTTTTCGGGGGAATTTCGGCTATCGTGGGCATGTCGGATCGTTCGTCAGACGTACCTGCTCCTATCCTGGGAATCATTGGTGGCTTCGTGTTTATCCTGGTGCTGGCGCTTTCGCTGCCCGGCCTGATCATCGGAATCGGTCTGCTGCAATTCAAACCGTGGGCGCGCATAGGTGGGATTATCCTGTCGGCTCTCGATCTGTTGAGCATTCCTCCATTTGGAACAGCCTTGGGGATTTACGGTCTGTGGGTGCTGCTGAATCGCGAGACGGAGCAAATGTTCGGAATCCCACCCGTACGTGCCGTTTGAGGACGTATTACTGGTTGTTTTTTTCGTAACACCAGCCGACTAGCGCCTCGGGGTAATTGGCGCCGCTGGCACGCTGCAGTTCGGCGAGGCTCAAGTCCTGGAAGGCGAATGATAGCGCACCATCGGGATCCACCGTAGCCACCATGTACCCGTAAACATTGCTTTGGGCGTGTTGCGCGGGCGTGGTATCGGGCGGCAGCCGATCGCGCCGGGCGCCGGCGGTGCCGACAATCCAGCCGGGAAGAACTTTGTCCTTCCAATCGGCTGTATCGAAAACATTGTCCATGTAATAGTGCGAGTGGCTGGCCAGGATGTACACGCGCTTGTGACCGGAATCGCGAGCGTGCCACAACGCTTCATAGGCTTCACGGCCGCTGGTGTCGCCGAGCGGCGACGCGCTCATGCTATGCATGCTGCTCCGGCTGCCCGGTAGCGCTTCGTGCATCCCCACCACAATGGTTCGAATTTCGCGCGAGGCTTCGTCGCGCGCCAGCACGCCGTGGAGCCATTTCATCTGGCTCGGGTCGAATTGATCGGTGGTCGCGTTGTCGAGCGAAATGAAATCGATGTTGCGCTCCGTCCAGTGATAATAGGCATGCAGTTTGTGATCCAAGGGATCGTCCTTCAGGCGTTGCGCGCGCAGCACCGGCGTCTCCAGCCAATCGGCGAACTGCACCAGCCAGGCTTCGCGCGTCATCGGCGCCACGGCCTCATGGTTGCCCATGAGCAGGTAGACGGGCAGGGAGCCGAACGGCACCATCTGGTGCGCGACGAAATCGGGCCAGGCTTCCTTTAAATAGGTGAGAGTTTCGATCGGCTTGTTATGCAGCCCGAGTTGGACGGGCGGAGACATGTCCTCATCCACCAGGTAAATGGCACGGAAGTCGCCGAGATGCCAGTAGAAAACCGCGCCGCTTTTGCGAACACCCTCGGCGATGGCGGGCATAACGATGTCGCCGCAGTCGCGCGAGTCGCCGGAGACGGCGAACTTCCAGGAGCGGCGTCCGGGTCGATTCTGTGCTGCAAGCAAGCAGGAGCAGAGCAGCATCAGCAGCGATGTTCGGCGCATCAAAGTCCGACTGTAGCAAACTGGTGGTATGAAACGCCGCGAATTCAGCCGCGCGCTGGCCGCGCTGACGACCGGCGCGCTTTCGCCGGCCGGGGCCGCTATTGAAACTGCCTCCGGGAGCATCACCGATGTGCAAGGAGTGAAGGTGGGCCACTTCACTGAGTCGCGCAGACCCACCGGTTGCACTGTGCTGTTGTTCGAGAAGGGCGCGACCGCCGCCGTGGATGTACGCGGAGGGTCGCCAGGCACGCGCGATACCGATCTGCTGAATCCGGTCAACACGGTGCAACAGGTGCAGGCGATTCTGTTGGCTGGCGGCAGCGCGTTCGGACTAGCTGCGGCGTCAGGTGCGATGCGCTATCTCGAAGAGCATCGTTTAGGCTACCCAATGGGAAGGGATGTGGTGGTGCCGATCGTGCCCGGAGCGATTCTATACGACTTGGAGATCGGCGACGCAAAGATACGCCCGACCGAGGAGTCCGGCTACAAGGCTTGCCAGGCGGCGACGTCTCAGCGAGTGGCGGAAGGAAACGTGGGCGCGGGCGCGGGCGCGACAATCGGAAAAATGTTTGGTATGAAGCAGGCCATGAAGTCCGGGTTGGGAAGCTCGAGCTTTCACGTGGGCAATACCGGAATCGTGGTGGGCGCCATAGTTGCGGTGAATGCCGTTGGCGACGTCGTGGATCCGAAGACCGGGAAAATTATCGCGGGAGCGCGCAAGCCGGATGGATCGGGATTCGTAGATTCTATGGCGCGCATTCGCGAAGGGTACAGCGTGCGTCTGGACGCCGCCAAGAACACAACCATCGGCGTGGTGGCGACGAACGTCGCGCTCGACAAACCACAAGCCACCAAAGTGGCGCAGATGGCCCATGATGGCTTGGCTCGGACCATTTACCCCGTGCACACGCCTAGCGATGGCGACACTATCTTTGCCGTTGCTACGGGCGTGATACCGGCGCGGGCGTATCACGGAGCCATCGGCGCGTTGGCCGCGGAGGCGATGGCCCAAGCGGTGCTGCGTGCGGTGATGAGTGCGCGCGGAATTGCGGGGCTGCCCAGCTATAGCGAAATGCGGTCATCTAGGTGACCGCGATCTACTACCGCAAGTTCCAAATGTTGAGTGTGTTCTGATTGTCGTCTACGGCAGCGAAACGGCCTTGATCGCTCGAAAAGGCCAGCCCGAAAGCTGCGCCGGGCGCACCAGGGTCCACTTGATATTGAGCGACAAATTGGCCGGTTTGAGTAAACTCGACTAACGCGTTCTGCGTTCCTCCGGCGAATACTGCGTCGCCGTTCGCGGTGATCAAGTGTCCGTTGGGAGCGAGCGCCAATCCGAGCGGTCCATGCAGATGCATTTTGTCTCTATATACCAGCAAGCCTTGCATCACATCCCTGTTCGTATTGCGGGCGAACGGAATCGCGAAGATCGCGTTGTCGTCCGTGGAGGCTACATAAAGTACGTCGAGAAAACGGTTGTACGCCAGACCCGTGGGGCCAACCACAACAGCCGCGCCGTTGGGGGCGAACGAGTATCCGTGTGCGATTTGATTAACGCCATAGATCTGGAAGTTGCCGTCTCCCATAAACACGTCCAGACGAGTGACCGTTCCATTAAGAACATTGGAAACGAAAACCTGAGCCGTGCGTCCCTGATCATTGATCGTGAGGTCCCAAGGGCCGTCCAAAAAAGCTAAGTTTGCCAGCGTATGCACGATGTTTCCGAAGCGGTCGATCACCAGCAGTGAACCTTGCTCCGCTGTGCTGCCGCCATTGGTGGTGGGGACGCTGCCAACCAAAACAAAACCGGCACGCAGAACACCAAGCGCGGTGGTGAGCCCCAGGCCTGTCGGGCCTTGAAAGAATAGAGCGGCGGGGGAGCCTGGAGCGATGGACACAATCGTTGTGCCCGTCCCTTGCACACCGCTGCTGCTGTTAAAGTTCGCTACCAGAACGTCGCCGGGCGCCAACAACCCGCCACTAGGAAATCCTCCGGGCACGAAAGCAACGCCATACGGATTGCCATCGCCGTTGGCTGGAACAGTAGATACGATTCGTTCGGGGCTGGTTGGAAGCTGACCCAGAATGGATTCAGCCAGTGCGCACGTGGGCACCAAAACGGTGGGCAGCGCGAAAAATACAGCAATTCGAATCGAAAGGGTCATAGCCCCTCTATTCTTTATTGGCTGGGCCTCGCGATGGTTGCGCGCCTGTGAAAGTTTTGTAAAAAACGGGCGCTACTGCAGGAGCGTGAATCCGTATAAGGTGTCGCCAGCGCCCACCACGACATACTGGCGCCCGTCGAGTTCGTAAGTCATCGGTCCATTGCTGATGTTGCCGATGAGATGCGCGTGCCACAGGATTTTGCCGTTCGCCGGATCATAGACGACGAAATTGCCTGATGGATCGCCGGTAAATAGCAGCTTGCCCGCGGTGGTCAAGATGCCGATGGATCCGCCGCCGCGATTGTATTCGTGCGTCCAACGTATCTGGCCGGTACGGTAATCGATAGCCTTAAGCGCGAGCGTGGAGTAAACGCCGGAATCGCGTCCACCGTAGCCTTCCGGTTTGTCGCCGGTATCGGTGAGGTAGTACAAGCTGTACGACGACGAGGCGTTGACGTAAAATAATCCGGTTTCAGGATCGAAGCTCGGAGACGGCCAATTCGCCGCCCCGCCCAGAGCCGGTATCACGAACGTGCCGTCGGCTTTCGGTTCTTTGTCAGGATTGCCGATAGGTTGGCCTTTCGCGTCCAGGCCCTTGGACCAATTGAGCTCGATGAAGGGCTTCGAAAGGATGTTCTTGCCGTTGGTGCGATCCAACACGAAGAAATAGCCATTGCGGCTGGATTGCGCCAGCAGCTTGCGTGGGCGGCCATCCACCTGGCCATCGATCAATACCGGAGTCTCCGCGGCATCCCAATCGTGTGTGTCGTGCGGCGATGCCTGAAAATACCACGCCAATTTGCCCGTGTCGGGATTCAAAGCGACGATGGAACAGGTCCACAGGTTATCCCCCTTTCGGCCTTGGCCCGCCATCACAGGGTTTGGGTTGCCGGTGCCGAGGTAATAGAGATTGAGCTCGGGATCGTAAGTGCCGGGCACCCAGGTCATGCCGCCGCCGTGTTCCATGGCTTCGGGATTGGGCCACGTCTCGGCGCCCGCTTCGCCTTTGCGCGGCGTCGTATTCCAGCGCCATTGCAGTTGGCCGGTCTCAGGATCGCGCGATTCAAGATAGCCGGGCACGTCGAGCGAATCGCCGCCCACGCCCACGATGATGTGATTGCGTATGACAATGGGCGCGGGCGTGGAGAAATACTCTTGTTTGACGTCGGCAATTTCAACGTGCCAGCGTTCGGTGCCATCCTTGGCATTGAGCGAAATGAGGTAATTGTCGGGGGTTTCGAAGTAGAGCCAGCTTCCATACATGCCGAAGCCGCGGCTTCCGATGTGGATGCCGCCGTGCGATTCCCACTGGTAGTGCCAGATCTGGCGGCCGGTGCGCGCGTCGACGGCCCAGGCGTGGTCGGGGAGCGTGAAATAAAGGACGCCGTTGACTTCGAGCGGCGTCGATTTGATGGACGACGTAAGTGTTCCGGTGCCGGGATCGAGGCGATATTCCCAGGCCAGGGTCATCGCGGTGACGTTCGAAGAATTAATGTGCGCGAGCGGACTGAAGCGGCGGCCGGAGTAATCGCCGTTGTAAGTGGGCCACGTATCGGTCGGCGGCTTGAGCAAAAGTGCTGGATCCAGACTCTGAGCTGACAGCCCAGAGCCAACCAGCGCAAGCGTAGCGAGCTTAAGTCTCATTTAAGTGTCACCAGGTAGGCGAGTACATTGTGCATATCGGCGTCCGTATATTTCTTCAGCAGCTCGGCGTGGGCGGCCAGCGGATCGTGGACTTCCACTTTCAGATGCGCATCGCGCGAGAACGAGTGATAGTCGCCGGAGGCGTCGCGCAGGGCGACATTGAAGTCGTCGAGGTATTCCAGGCTGCCCGAGAACGCCTGTCCCGACGCCGGCGTCACGGTGACTTGCGGATGCACGGGCTGAACGTCGTTGGCACGCGGGCGCGGATACAACAGGCGCGATTGGAGCGCCACGGCATCGTACTTTTTCGCGATGCCCGCCAGGTCGCCCGTGGGCGAGTGGCAGGTATGACAACGTCCGGCGCCATTGAAGTACTCACGCCCTTTCTCGCGGTCGCCCGTGACCACGTTGAGGATCGAGTACGCGTTGCGATCAATGGCAGCTTGCTGGCGAGAGCGCAGGAACGCCGCAATGTCCTGGACCTGATCGGCGGGCAGATGGAACGCGGGCATGCCTCTGCCGGGACGGCCCTGCTCAAGTACCGGGCCGATCTTGTCGCCACGCTCGTCATCTAACGCGAGTGGTGAGCGAACCAGGTCAGGTCCGCCATCTCCGCCCTGGGCGGTAGTTCCGTGGCAAAACCCGCAGTTGCCGACGAAGATTTTCTGCCCGCGCTCGACGGCGGCGGCATCGGGAACCGTACGGCTGATCAGCATGTTCCCACCCGGACGGGGAGCGGCTGCGGGCGGAGACTGGGCGGCGAGCGAAGCGGCGGTAAGCAGGGACAAGGCCACGAGTGTTTTCATGCCACGAGATATTCTTTCACTTTCGGCGGCTGGCGTCCATGACAGGCGGCGCTGCCTGATACACATTGCTGATGGTTTGATGCCAAACTGTGTTCATGGGGCTAGCCCGCTCTCTCAACAGAGTCAAGAAGCAGCGAACAACTTTGACGCTGCCCTCCGACTCCCTTACGAAGGCGAAGAATATTGCACGAGCGAGAGAGGTGAACCTCAGACAGTGATATCGGAAGCATTGTCGGAGGGTCTGCGGCTGCATGACGCGACCGAGCGCTCCGAAGAAGTGCTTAACGCATTCAGGAGGGCATTTTCAGGTTTCACAGAAGTGGAGAGGGCGCTTCTTGACGGCATTGTCCTGGAACGTGCTCCGAGGCGCTGATTCGTGATCGATCCAGCGTCTCCATACATCCGCCATCACAGTTCTGGAGCGAGTTCGCGGATACAGCAGTGTGCGATTTGACGCGACGATCGCCGCGACCGCGCTGTTGGCGAATATGCCTTTGATTCACAATAACCCGAGCGATTTCGAGACTATAAGAAGTGCGATAGAACGCTCCCCTTCGCGGTATCCCGGCCGGGGACCGCTGGAGTTGATACGCTGTGCTTCGCTAGTCTAAGGCAACCGCCTTGCACGGAGCCCTTAATTCCGCATATACTGGATTTTCATGCGTCGTCGCGCCTACAACTCGTTTCGATTTTGGTACTGGTTTAGCGCCTGAATTGAGGCGAGTGGCGTTGGCTTAAGCAATAGCAGTTATAGTAAAGGCAACCCACTCGAAAGAGTGGGTTTTTCATTTTACAAGAGCGCACAGCGCGGGGCGCGCTCGAATTAGGAACCAACCATCGCGATCCGCTGCGTTGTGCGCGATGCTTGCTGAGGAGATAGAACTATGATCATCTCGATGAAACTCCACTCGACGAAAGAGGAGATCGAGCAAGTGTGTGAGCGCATCCGGGATTTCGGTTACAAGATCCACGCCATCGAGGGTGAGGAGCGCGTGGTGATTGCCGCGGTGGGCATCGGCGACACCACGGTGTGCCTGGAATCGGTTGAGGCCATGCCGCAAGTGGAGAAGGCCGTCCGCATCTCCGCGCCCTACAAGTTCGTGAGCAAGGAGTACCGGACCGAGCGCTCTCGCATCCGCGTGGACGATTGCGAGATCGGCGGCGACGAATTCATCGTGATGGCCGGGCCGTGCTCGGTGGAATCCGAGAAACAGATCATGCAGGCGGCCGAGGGTGTGGCGCGAGCGGGCGCGAAACTGCTGCGCGGCGGCGCTTTCAAGCCCCGCACTTCACCCTATGATTTCCAGGGCCTGGAGGAAGAAGGGCTGAAGCTGCTGGCCAAGGCCAAGCGAGCCACCGGCCTCGGGATTATCACCGAGGTAATGAGCGATCGCGACGTGGACCTGGTGGCTGAGTACGCCGATATTCTCCAGATCGGCGCGCGCAACATGCAGAACTTCGCGTTGCTGAAGACGCTCGGCAAATGCAACCGGCCGGTACTGCTGAAGCGTGGGATGAGTTCCACCATCAAGGAGCTGCTGATGTCGGCCGAGTATGTGGTGGCGCACGGGAATCCGAACGTCATTCTGTGCGAGCGTGGTATTCGAACCTTTGAGACCGTGACCCGTAACACCTGCGACATCGCGGCCGTTGCGGCGCTCAATGAGCTAACGCATCTGCCGGTTATTCTCGATCCGAGCCACGCCACTGGAAAACGCAGCCTGGTGCCGGCGCTGGCGCGCGCTGGTGTTGCAATTGGAGCCGACGGCCTGATCGTGGAAGTGCATCCCGCGCCCGAAAAAGCGGTCAGCGATGGAGCGCAGTCGCTCGATATCCCACAGTTCCACGCGATGATGCGATCGCTCACGCCGTATATCAATCTATGGAAGGAATCGCGATTGACGGAGACCGCCGCGGCGGTGTGAACCCTCGCCTCCAGCTTCGGCATCTGGTCGTATTGCTGCTCTTAGCGTTCGCGCTTGCCGGCGCTGGTGTCTATTGGCTTCGAGCGCGAAAAGCCGCAGGGCCTTCCAACCTGGTCGCCTACCTGCCCACCGCCAACGCAAGCGTGATCTATATCGACGTGCACGCGCTGCGGCAATCGGGGATTCTCAGCATGCTGGCGGGGTCGAAGGCCGCCGAAGAGCCGGATTATCAGCAGTTCGTTCGTGAAACGAAATTCGATTATCGCCAGGATTTGGATGCGGTTGCGGCAGCGTTGAAGGACGGCCATATTTTCTTCGCGCTGCGCGGACGTTTTCATTGGAAGGATCTGAGGGATTATGCCGCGCGGCAAGGCGGATCCTGTCATAACGATTTCTGCGTCGCCGCGGGCAGCCAGCCGAATCGGCGCATTTCCTTTTATCCATTGAAGCCGGATGTGATGGCCATGGCGATCGGTCCGGATGATTTTGGTGCGTATCAGGTGACGGGCGACGCCGGAAAGTTAGCGCTGGCGCCGCCGAAGGAGCCGCTGTGGGCTTTGATCCCGGCCGTGGCGCTGCAAGGGATGGACTCATTGCCGGTGGCTGCGAAAGCATATGTGCCCGCGTTGCGGGGTGCGGAGCAGATCGTATTTAGCATGAGCGCCGATCGCGACAGCCAGCTTCAGCTTGGGCTGAACGTCACTTGCAAAGATCCAGCGGCAGCTTCGGCGTTGCTCACGCAGCTGGAAGCAATCACCAAAGCGCTGCGCGAATTGCTCGCGCGCCAGCGCCAGAAGCCCGATCCAGGCGATTTCAGCGGAGTGTTGGTGACTGGAAGTTTTCGGCGCGACGAGCGCCAGGTATACGGCGCGTGGCCCATCCCGAAGGCCTTCGTGGAAACGGTGGCTGGAAGCCCGCGCTAGGCCTAGCGGCGGGTGCTTTCGCCTTCTTCTACCATTTTCTTGACGCGGTCCAGCTCTTGGCGGAGTTTCTTCTCGCGCAGGGCGATCGAGATCACGTAACCGATCACGATCAACCAGGCCACCGTAAAGCCAAGAAACAGGAACAAGGAATTTTGTGAGCTCATGGCTTTTCCTTAGAACGCATGCGCATGACGGCGCAGCGCGTCGACCTCCAGTTTCATGGCTTCCTGGCGCGTGCGAATCAGGATCAAAGCCGTCGCCAGCATCAACAAAGCCAGAAAATTCCACCACAGCGGCGCTTCCATTCCAGGCGCCATACCGCCGCCGCCGCGAATTTCCAGCACCGGGCCGGGATGCTGCGTACGGAACCATTCAATCGATTTCCACACCAGCACGATATCGACGCAGGCGAATATCGACAACACGGCGGAAAGACGGGCGCGCGCGTTTGGATCGTCGATGGCGCGTCGGAGCATAAAGTAGCCGACATAGATCAGCCAGCAAACAAAGAACGAAGTGAGGCGCGGGTCCCACGTCCACCAGATGCCCCAGATGATCCGTCCCCAAATGCTGCCGGTGCAGAGCGTGATACTGGCGAAGGCGAGCGAGACTTCGTTGATGGAGGCGGCGACGGAGTCGAACCGAAGATCCTTGGTAACCAGGTATCCGATGGCAGAGAACATCGCGATGTAGAAACCGGTGAACGATGTGATCGCGGCGGGTACATGGAAATAGATGATGCGGAAGATCGCGCCCTGGTTCGCTTCGTCGGGAACCTGGAGGAAGATGCGGTACAGGTCCCAAGCCAGAATCAGGCCCGCGATGGCGGTCAAAGCCAAGATAATTTTCAGGCGCATGTTCTACCCCACTAGAACGATTTCTACCAAAGCTAGAGACAAAATGGTGAAGATGACATTGAACGCCACCAGAATTCGAAACCAAACCATGTTTTCTGTCAAGGAGCCTCCAATGATTAGTACACGGCTCAACTCAATGGCCCCGACCAACGCTGGAATGAGCATGGGGTAAATCAGCGTTGGGAGCATCAACTCTCGCAGGCGCAAATTTACCGTCATGGCGCTAAACAACGTGCCGATGACCGTAATGCCCCAGGTTCCAAGGAGCATTACCAGGAACAGCCATCCCAGACGTTGCAAGCGAACATTATAGAAGATAACGAAGACCGGAAGGCTAATGCATTCCACGATGATGATGAGCACGTAGTTAGCGAGGCATTTTCCAAGAAACAGTTGCGCTCCGCTCAGCGGTGAAGCCAGCAGAGCATCCAGGCAATCGTTTACCAGCTCGCGCGCAAAACTGCGATTGAGAATCAGCGTCCCGGCGAAGGCGAAGATCAGCCACAGCAGGCCGCCCGCGATTTCGCGGATTTGCTCGGGCTCCAGATCGAAGGCGAAACTAAAGAGCAGCAGGATCACGAGGGCAAAGGACACCGAAGCATTCACGGCCTCCTTGCCGCGAATTTCCGAGCGCAGATCTTTGGCGGCAATCGCCAGCGTCTCGCGCAGAAACTTCATGCTTCTCCGTAGTGACGATACAGCCAGCCCGGATCTTCCGCCATTTCCCAGGTCCGAGGGCCGCGATAGGCGAGTTTGCCACGATTGATGAGCGCCACGTCGGTGGCCAGTTCCAGCGCTTCGCGCAGTTGGTGGGTGGACATAATGATGGTGCGGCCCTGCGCAAGTGCGGATTTCAGCAGGTCTTGCAGCACGGCGATGGCGCGATCGTCGAGCGCGGTGAAGGGTTCGTCCAGCAGCAGCAGGGACGGCTGGTGCAGAAAACAGCGCGCGATGGCCAGACGCTGGCGCATGCCGCGCGAGAACTCGCGGACCAGGCCGTCACGGACCCGATCCAAGCCAGTTCGCTCCAGCCACTCGGTAGCAGTGCGGCGCGGGTCGTCGACGCCGTAAAGCTCGCCAAACATCTTTAGATTCTCGAACGCGGAAAGCTCTTCGTAAACGCCGATGCCGTGGCCGAGGATGCCGATGCGCCGGCGGGTGCTTCCGGCGCGCGTGTCCTGGCCCAGGATAGAAACGCGGCCGCGGCCGGCTTTGGATAGTCCGCCGAGAATGCGCAACAGCGTCGTCTTGCCCGCGCCATTGCGGCCCAGAAGCGCCAGACATGCCCCGCCCTCTACGTTGAAGGAAATATCGCGTAGCGCCGGATAGTCGCCGAAATACTTCCACACACCCTCGATCGTTACCGCGCTTTTCGACGGCATCATTCCACTTTACGGCTCCCTTACCTACGGTTTCTGGGGCGCCCCGGCGATCCGGATGCCCAGCTCGCGCAACACTTTTTCCGGTACGGAGGATGGTGCTTCGCACATCAGATCGGTGCCGCGCGCGGTTTTCGGGAATGGAATTACCTCGCGAATGGAGGATTCGCCTGCGAGGATCATCACCAATCGGTCCAGGCCCAGCGCGATTCCGCCATGCGGCGGCGCGCCATATTCCAGCGCTTCCAGCAGGAAACCGAAGCGCTTCTTGGCTTCTTCGTCCGAGAATCCGAGCGCCGAGAAAACCTTGGCCTGCACGTCGCGGCGATGAATACGAATGGACCCCGAGCCCAGCTCGGTTCCGTTCAGCACCACGTCATACGACTTGGCACGGCAGCGCGCTGGATCGCTGGTCAGCTTATCCAGATCTTCGTCGTGTACCGATGTAAACGGATGATGCGCCGCATTCCATCGATTCTCTTCCGCATCCCATTCGAACATCGGGAAGTCGACCACCCACAGCGGTTTGAAAACGTTCGGGTCGAGAAGCTTGTGACGGTCATTGTATTTCTGGCCGGCGAATAGCCGGAGCTGCCCGCAAGCTTGATAGAACGTCTCTTCGGGACGCTGGCCCTGGGGCGGCCCAGGCCATCCGGCGATCAGCAGCAGGTCGTCGTCCGCGGCGTTCGACGCAGCACGGGCTTGCTCCACAAGTTTCTGATCCAGCTTTTTCAAATCGTCGTAAACGCGCAGCCCGCGCTCGGTTCCATATTCTTTTAGCTCGTCGCGCTCCTTGCGGCTCAGTTGACCCGTCTTAGGAATATGGATGGCAACCGGAGGAAACGTCAAGCCGAGCTGCCAGGATTCCCCGTCCAGAACATGAAACGGGGGCAGGCGAAGGTCGGGTTTGTCGATCCCGTAGGAACGCATGGCCTGCGCGTACGTGAGCCGTGGAAATTCCTTCGGCACTTCAAAGCCGGCCACTTCAAACACCCGCTTCAGCATCGGCTCCACCACTTCATAGATGCGCTCCTGCTGCGGGAACGACATCTCCAGATCGATCTGGGTGAACTCCGGCTGGCGGTCCGCGCGCAGATCCTCGTCACGGAAGCAGCGCACGATTTGGAAGTACTTCTCATAACCGCTCACCATGAGAAGCTGTTTGAAGATCTGCGGCGATTGCGGCAGCGCGTAGAACGAGCCGGGCTGCACACGGCTGGGGACCAGATAGTCGCGCGCCCCTTCCGGGGTGGAGCGCGTCATGAACGGCGTCTCGATTTCGAGGAAGCCCTGGCCGTACAGAAACTCGCGCACCGCGAAGCTGATCTCCGAGCGCAGCATGATGTTGCGCTGCATGTGCGGACGGCGCAGATCGACGTAGCGATATTTCAGACGCGCGTCTTCTTTCACGTCGACGGTTTCTTCCATGGGGAACGGCGGCGTGCGCGACTCATTCAAGATCCACAGCTTAGTGGCGGCCACTTCCACCTCGCCCGTTGCGAGCGTGGCATTGATGGTCTCAGGCGCACGTTTGGCCACCGTGCCTTCCACTGCAATTACGTACTCCGAGCCGAGCATCTCCGCCTTGGCGTGCAACTCGGCACTGGCATCGGCGTGAAACACGATTTGGGTTACGCCGTCGCGATCGCGCAGATGAATAAAAAATACGCCACCCAGATCGCGGCGCCGATGGACCCATCCCATCAGCAAAGCGGTCTGCCCCACATCGGAGGCCCGCAACTGGCCGCAGGTGTGCGTGCGGCGTAGGTCTCCTAAGAAATCTAACGATACTTGCTCAGCCATTCTTCCACCTTTTCCGCGAGCAATTCACGATGAACCTGCACTTGCACCTGACTTTCCATATCCTTCATTGAAACGTCGCCCACGGCGGTTTCGTCGTCGCCACAAACCACGACCACACGCGCGTTCAGCTTGTTTGCGAGCTCGAAGACCTTCTTCAATTTTCCCTCAGCCAGTTCCACGCGAACTCCTGCCGAACGTAATTCGGCGGCGGCGCCCACGGCGGCATGGCGTGTTGTTTCGCTGCCCGTAAACGTGACGACAACCAGAGGGTCTTCTTTGACCGGAGCACCTTGGTTAAGAGCCGCGGCTTGTTCACGATCATCACCAGACGGTCCTCGCCGATGGAAAATCCAATACCCGGCGAATGTACGCGCGAGCCGAGCGATTCCGCCAGGCCGTCATACCGTCCGCCCCCCAGCACTGAATTCTGCGCGCCGAGCGAACCGTGGACGATCTCAAAGGTCGTGCGCATATAATAATCCAGGCCGCGCACCATGCGGGGGCGCACTTCGTATTCAATCGGAAGGGCGTCCAAGTTCGATTTCACCGTGTTGAAGTGCGTGCGGCACGGATCGCACAAGTGATCCTGAATCGACGGCAGCGCGTTGATGATTTCCTGGTCCTGAGGCACCTTGCAATCCAGCACGCGCAATGGATTGGTCTCCGCGCGACGCTGACAATCGTCGCACAGGCGCGACTTCACTTCCTGAAGTTTCTCCTTCAGCAGTTCCACATATTGCGGGCGGCAGTTCTGATCGCCAACAGAGTTGATAAGCAACTGAAAGCCTTCCAAGCCCGCGCGCTCGAGCAGTTCCACCACCATCTCGATGACTTCGGCGTCCACAGACGGCGATTCCGAACCGATGGCCTCCGCGCCGATCTGGTAGAACTGGCGGTAACGGCCCTTTTGCGGCCGCTCCCGGCGAAACATCGGGCCGATATAGTACAGCTTCTGCAAGCCCGGCTTTTGATCCAGGCGATGCTCGATGTAAGCCCGCATAACCGACGCGGTGGCTTCGGGACGCAGCGTGAGGGAGCTGCCATCGCGGTCGTCAAAGGTATACATCTCTTTACTGACGATGTCGGTCTCCTGGCCCACCCCGCGCGCGAACAGAGCCGTTTCTTCGAGAAGGGGCGTGCGAATCTCCTGATAGTTATAGATTCGAAACACATCGCGCGCAATGGCTTCCACCTCGTTCCAGACCGCGCTGGAGGGAGGAAGGATATCCCGCGTGCCTTTGACTGCTTTAATCATGTTAATGAACCACGACCGTGAGGGAGTGGTGCCGCCCCGTTCAATCCGGTTCGTCCCGGTAAACCCGCGCGGCTTCCACGTAATGGTCGGCGTTCCCGCTAAAACGCGCGCGCTCTTCGTCGCTTACGGATCGCTTCACCTTGGCGGGCACGCCCATCACCATGCTCGACGGAGGAATATCCGCGCCTTCGGGCACCACTGCACCCGCGGCAATCACCGAGCCCTTTCCTATTTTGGCGCCGTTCAACACCACCGCGGCGATTCCGATCAGGCAATCGTCCTCGATGGTGCAGCCGTGCAGCGTCACCATGTGCCCCACCGTTACGCGATTGCCGATGTGCAGAGGAAACGGCCCGGCGTCGCAATGCAAGACCGAATTGTCCTGAATGTTACTCTCGTCACCGATACGAATGATATTTACGTCGCCTCGCGCCGTGACGTTCGGCCAGATGCTGGAGCGCTCGCCGACCACCACGTCTCCAATCACCTGCGCGCTCTGATCGATGTAAGCGGAAGCGGCGATCTTGGGAATGATGCCGCGATAGGCACGAATCATGACTGCGGTGTAAGTTTAAATCGTAGCATACGGGCTTCAGCTGGTTTGATCAGGAAATTGAATCGAAACATACCAGGACTCCCGACTGTCTCTAAGACAGCGTGTTCCAACGACTTTTGCTCTTTCACGACGCTTTGCCTTCTGCCAGAATAGGCATGAACCCTTTTGGCAACCTTTCAATCGGAGACTCATAAAATGCAATTGCGCGTGCTCGCATTTGTATTGGCCGGAGGCAAAGGCACCCGCCTCTACCCGCTGACTAAGGAGCGGGCTAAGCCAGCCGTTCCCTTCGGGGGTCGATACCGGATCGTGGATTTCGTCCTCAGCAACCTGATCAACTCAGGCATCTATTCCATTTACGTCTTGGTCCAGTTCAAGAGCCAATCGCTGTTGGAGCATTTGCGCGAGGGGTGGGAGGCATCCAGCCTGCTGCGCAACCATTTCATCATTCCGGTCCCGGCGCAGATGCGTTCGGCCGGCGAGGATTGGTACCGCGGCACCGCCGACGCCATCTATCAGAACATCAATCTGATCGAACAGGCCGAACCGCACGTGGTTGCCATCTTCGGCGCCGATCATATCTATCGTATGAACATCCGCGAGATGATCGAGTTTCATATCGATCGCGGCGCGCAGGTCACCGTTTCGGCCATTCCAGTGGAAAAGGAACAAGCCGTCGAGTTCGGCGTGGTAGAGACGCGCGAAGACGGGCTGATCAGCGGCTTCCACGAAAAGAAACCCGACGCGCCCACCATGCCAGGCGATCCAAACCGCGTTTACGCATCCATGGGCAATTATCTTTTTTCAACAAAACTGCTACTGGATGAATTGCGCGTTGACGGAGAGAAGGAGCGCAGCACCCACGATTTTGGCCGCGACATCCTTCCCGGGCTTATCGGACGGGCCGACATGTACGCCTATGATTTCCAAACCAACCGGATTCCAGGCGATCCGGCTGGAGCGCCCGTCTATTGGCGCGACGTCGGAACCCTGGACGCATTCTTCGACGCGAACATGGACTTGCGGTCCGTTTCGCCGGAATTGAACCTCTATAATCGCGCCTGGCCGCTGCGCACGGCCGGATATTTCGACGCCCCGGCGAAATTCATCTTCGACAGCGACGGCCGGCGCGGTGAGGCTTTGGACTCCATCGTGTCGGGAGGAAGTATCCTTTCCGGCGGCTTGGTACGGACCTCGGTGATCGGCCGGGGGGTGCGCGTTCACTCGCATGCGATGGTGGAGGATTCCATCATTTTCGACAATTGTGACATCGGCCGGCGCGCCCGCGTCCGCCGGGCCATTTTGGATAAGAACGTGCGTGTTCCGCCGGATACCGCCATCGGTTTCGACCCCGAACGCGACCGCCAGCTCTACCACGTCACCGACAGCGGAATTGTGGTGGTGGAAGGCTTCCGGTCACCAGTCGACATCTCCAGCATGAATCTGTAGGAAACCCCCTTCCTTCGCTAGGGATTGCGGGCCATCTTAGCACGCCAAATGCCAACTCGCTAAACCAGATATCTGAGAAGATCATGTAACCGGTTACTTAGGTTTTGGATCGAACAATTGAGATGATGCCTACACTCGGAAAGCCCATGGAAGAGACGACCGCTGCCTTTAACGGTGTTCCCGCTGCCGAAATTCGAGCGCAGCTGGATCTCATCCTTCGTAGCCGCGCATTCATCCAATCCCATCGCATCCGCCGTTTTTTGCAGTTTGTTGTTGAAGAGAGTCTCCTGGGCCAGCCTCATCGGCTGAAGGAGTATCTCATCGGGCTGGAGGTCTTCGACCGGCGGGAGGCTTTCGATCCGCGAGTCGACTCCATTGTCCGCGTGGAAGCCCGCCGCTTGCGCTATAAGCTGGAGGAATATTATCGAAGCGAAGGGCGTGAAGACATCGTCCGGATCGTGTTGCGCAAGGGCAGTTACATTCCGATGTTCGAATACCGAGGCGCCGCCGGCGGCGCAAGTCCGGTCTCCCCCCGCCGCAGCATAGAAATTGGCCTCTTCTCACTCATCAACGCGACCTCGGAAACGGGCGCGGCGGCCGAAGAGATTCAGCGCCGATTGGCGCACGTATTGATCAAAGAGGGCTGTTTCCAGGTTGTGATGTTGAGGTCGCAGAGTTTAGCGCCCGGCAGCGAAACCGCCTCCAACGCGATTTCGGGCAACGCGGCCGACTACCTGATCGAAGGCAGCCTGGAGCTTCAGGAACACGGTTTTCGGCTGTTGTTGCAGCTGCAGCAGAGCGCGGATGGCTCCTACATATGGTCCGAAACCACGGACGGCCGGCTAGAGGATCTGTCCTCGATCGATCATTTGGCACAGCGCCTGGTGCGCGACTTGGCCGCTTCCTCGAGAGAAGCGGTGGTCGCCCGGCGGCAATCGGACCGCAAGGAAAGTTGCGACGCCTACCTGCAAGGCCGGTATCACTGGAAGCTTGCCACACCGGACAGCATTCGCAACAGCATCGCCTTCTTTAGCAAGGCAGTGGAAACGGATCCCAACTACGCGGCGGCGTGGGCCGCTCTCTCCGAAGCCCTGCTGGTGAGTTCGGTGTTTGGGTTGCTTCCGCCCAGCGATTCCGATACGCGGATGAAGGAAGCCGCGGTGCGTGCTATCGCACTCAATCCGTCGCTGCCCGAAGCGCATGTCGCGCTGGGCGCCGTCCTGTCGCTGCTCGATTGGGACTGGGCGGCGGGTGAAGAAGAACTGCAGAAGGGCATTCATTTGGACATCACGGGCCCTATTGGCCACTTGGCCTATGGGATTCAACTAGCCTGCCGCGGTGCGAAGAATGCGGCAGTGGCGCAAGTGGAGCGCGCGCTCGAGGCGGACCCTGCCTCGTTGTTCCCCAATTTCGTCTTGGGATGGATTTATGGCGTTTGCCGCCGGTTCGACGAAGCCATCGTTCAACATATGCTGGTGTCACGGCTGGCCCCCGATTACGGGTTGCCGCATCTGGGGTTGGGCATGGCCCATGCGGGCAAAGGACAGTTTAACGACGCGATCGCGCATCTTACCAATGCGTCACATATGAAGTGCGGATCTTTGTTGCACGGCCAAATGGGATATTGCTACGGGATGGCCGGACGCCGGGATGAAGCACAGCGCGAGATCGGAATCTTGAAAGCACGGTCGGAGTCGAAATACGTATCGCCTATGAGCTTCGCCTCGATCTATGCGGGGTTGGGCCAGGACCAGGAAGCGCTCGCCTATCTGGAGCGCGCCGTCCAGGCTCGCGATACCTCCCTTCCGATGTATCTGCTGAGCAATGAATTCGACAACTTGCGCAATCATCCGCGATTCGTGGAACTGCGTGGCCGCATCGGTCTGCTCCAGGCGGAGCTTGCCGAAGGTGTCGCCTAACTCCTACAGAACCGCGACCGTGAGGGAGCCGGTGGCCGACCTGATAAAATAGCGTCATCAGCGTGGAGCAGATCGGCCGATACCGCATTCTGGACGAGCTCGGCCGTGGCGCCACTGGGGTGGTTTACCGCGCCCAGGATCCCGCCATTGGTCGGATCATCGCCATCAAGACGATTCGCCTGTCGGATTTTACCGACCTAGCCGAACGGGAACGGCTGCGTGAGCGCCTGTTTCGGGAAGCACAATCGGCCGGGATGCTTTCGCATCCCAACATTGTCACCATCTACGATATCGCCGAAGAGGACGGGCTGGCCTATATCTTCATGGAGTGCGTGGAGGGTCCACCGCTCGAAAAAGTCCTGAATGGGGGAGAGCCGATTCCGAGTGAACACGCGCTTTCCATCCTGCGGCAGACTGCCACGGCGCTCGACTACGCGCACCAAAAAGGCATTGTCCATCGCGATATCAAGCCCGCGAACATTCTCATCCACGAGCGCACCCACGCCAAGATCACAGACTTTGGCGTAGCCAAAATTATTTCCCAGCAGATGACCCAAAGCGGTGTCATGATGGGCACTCCCAATTACATGTCGCCCGAGCAGGTACAAGGGCACACCGTGGATGGCCGCGCGGACCAGTTTTCACTGGCCGTCATCGCCTACGAAATGCTCACTGGCGAGAAGCCGTTCCTGGCCGATCAGCTTCCGGCGCTGTTATTTCGCATCGTGCGTGAGGATCCCGTGCCGCCGCAGCGCTTGAATCCTACCGTCGGCCCGCAGGTGGAACTGGTGCTGAAAAAAGCGCTCGCTAAGAGCGCGAACGATCGTTATGGTACCTGTATTCAGTTTGTAGACGCACTGGCAGGCGCGCTTCAGGCCAGCCCGGGGTGGCGCCTATTGCCACGAAGCAGCGCGCACAGCCTACCGACGATGTCAGGCGTAGTGGCGAATCCTAAACTCGCCGCGGCCAAAGTGGCCCAACCTCCGGTTCCTCCGGAACCACTGGTGCCGCCGGAGCGTTTGGATGATGAAGTTGCCGAGCCGCGCAGCCCGTTGCTCCGGAGCCTGGTGTGGATGCTGGTCGGCATCGGACTGGTGGGGTTGGTATTGTTCGGCGCGCAGAAGTATTTGTTCAATCGTAATGCTGAAGTGGCATCCACCGACGCGCAAGGGCCCGGCGCCCCGGACAATTCAGGATCGAAGCCCAGCCCGGTGGGCCATTCGCAAACTCCGGACCATATCGACAAACCAGCGGCCGAGCCGCAAGCCCCGCCCGAAGCGACAACTCCCGAAAAGACGCCCGATTCCGCGCCTCACCCCGATTCGGCGCCACACCCTGATAACGCGCCGGCCCCTGCTGCTGCGCCCGCCCCTGCCGCCGTGCCACACGAGGATGTGGAACCACCCGCGACACGGACGCAGCCGGCGCGGACGCAACCGGAGCGCACGTTGCCCGATAGATCTATCCCTTCGCCCGTGATCGCGCCGAAACCAACGGTTGGACAAAGCGTGCAGTTCTTGACGGAACCGCCGGGAGCGCAGGTCACCGTGGACGGCAGCTCATCTCTGGCTTGCAAAACGCCGTGCATGCTGGCGCTCAGTGGAGGCCGGCACGCGGTGACAGTAGAACTGGCCGGATATCGGCCCTACCCTCGGGTGTTCACGGTCCCACAGGACGGCGATCTGTATCTCAAACTGACCAAGTCTTCGGGCACGTTGAGCATCACCTCGGAGCCTCCGGGCGCAACCATCGAGGTGGATGGGACTATGCAGGGTAAGCGCACGCCTTCGGTGTTCAATTTGGCGCCCGGCATGTATCACGTCAAAGTGGCGCGCAATGGGGCTTTTATCGAATTTGACGTGCAGCTTCGTGACGGCGAATTCATCAACAAGAGAATCGACTTCTAGCCGGTCGACCAAAAAAAGAGGTGGGGAGGAACGATCCGCCCCACCTGGTTCAACCTCTTACAATTGCTGTTTTTTAGTCGACCCACATCGTTACGGCGGCTTGACTGGCCACAGAGCCGATAGTGACAACCACCGGGTACTGCGCCGCAACGCCCGAGGAGTAGCCAGTAGGCACCGTTGGAGTAGGCACCATCGCGTTGATCTGGTACAGGCCGGCAATAGAGCCGGTCACAAAGCCGGCATAAGATACCGGGGCGTTTACCGACCCGATGGTGACTGTGGGCGCGGTACCGCCAGCGAGGGGGAAGCAAGGCGCGTAATTGCCTTGGAGTAGCGCGCCTTCAAAGACCGCGCCGTCAATGGACGTCCACGCGGGCACCACATACCCGGAGGCGGGGGTGTAAGCGCCCGTAAAAGGCGAGGCCAGGTAAGGCGTATTCACGGTTTCCATGTAACCGGTAGCCACAACCGTGGCACTGCCGACTACGGTGCCCAGGGGAGCTATGCAGTCGGTGAAGTAAGTCGGACTGGCGTTCAATAAGTCGGTTCCGGCGCTAGTGGGAATGCCCAAGCCGGTCACAAAAATAGCCACAGTGGCTGTTGTTGCCGCGGCAGGGGCCGTTTGGCTGTTCAAGACAAAGCTGACGGCGTCGGTAATGGCGCCTTGACCCTGCCCATCGGATTCGATGGTGAAGATTCCAGGGTTGGAGGCAACGTAAGCGAGCGAAAATGCGGCTGAGGTGGCGCCGGCGCCAGCGGGATTAGTGAGGTCATAACCCACCTGCACGTTCACCAGGCTGGAGACCGCCAGCGTGGTGCCCACAGCTCCCGGAACCAGAACATTGATTTGCGTACTTGAGGCGAACAGAAGATAACCGGGCAAAGTGGTGGCGGGCGTCCCGGGTTTGGAGAAAACGACGCTCACCTTGTGCGTCCCGCTGTCGGGGCTGAGAAAGAGAGGGAACCGGCCGTAAACCGCATCGGGAGCGCCCACCAAAACACTGTTGGTTCCGGTGCAGAGCGGACACAAATTGGTTCCGAAGATGCTGAGGATGTCGTAGGGGGCCGCTCTCGGGGTGGCCCAGTCCACAAAGGAAGAGGCGCTCGTAACGTTGCTAATGATAGGAGCCGACGTGACGGCCAGAGGAACATCGCCGGTGAGGGGCGCGCTGGGATTGGCGCCGTTGGCTACTCCAACTTGCAGGGCTGTGACGCCGGCGGTCGCAAAGGGAACGCCTGTTGAGGCATAAGGAACCGTTACGGTCAAATAGTTCGGGCTAAGCACGGTAACGTAGTCCGTCAGAACCTGAGTGGCTGCAGCCGCGGTGGCTCCAATGAAGACTTTCGTCTTCTGAGATCCAGTGGTGGAGACAAAGTTGGTGCCATGCAGGACCAGCGTGACGAAGCCGGGAGCTACGCCAGTCACAAGCTGAGGCACGATGTTTGGAGATACCCCAGTGACTGTTGCGGGCGCGGCGCTGACGGCGATGCTGACGGGAATGATAACGGCGCTCTGGCCGGCGGGCGTAATCGTAATGGTTGCGGTCAGCAGGTCGCCCGCTTGGGCGTCTTGCGTAGTGGCGGTGGCTGAAGTAGTGAACGCAAGAGTGGTGCCCCAGCTATAGGCAATGCCACTTGCCGAGGCCGATGTCAGCCAATTGCTGACGCCCTCGGGCGTGGTTGCGCTGGCGGCGGTAACCGTGAAGGGAAGGGGCAATCCCGAGCTGGATAACACGGTAAGCGACATCGTTGGCGCTGTCCCGCCAGTGAGAAAGGCGATCGGATTCAGCGTGTTCGGCCCGCCCTTTACCACCAGAGTGGGAGTGGCGCTTACTATTTCCAGAGTGACAGTGACGCTAGTGCCAGTGAAGCCAGTGGCGACGATGGGCACAGTGGTGGTACTAAAACCGGGCCCCAAAGTCGTCCAGCCGGCACTGACCGAAAACGTCAATATGTTGTCAGTGGTGCCCTGATCGGCTATTCCCGACATGGGTGTGACAAGAAGCCAAGGCACGGTTGGTGGCGTGACGGTGTAATAGCCCGAACTTGTGCCGCCCATAGTTAGAACAGAGGTGCCAGAAGAGGTACAGGTTTGCCCCTGCGTGCAGGTAAGGTTGATCGCGGATGTTGCGACACTCAGTGAGACCGCCTGCGCATGACTCGCGCAGACTGCTAGCACTAAGACCGCCGAAGAAATTCTAAGCGAGTGAAGTAGATTCATCAAGTTTCCTTTCACCCGCTAATCTGATTGTGCGGGCGTATGAAGCCCATATCGGACTGAAGATCGTTAGCTTGAACAGCCGATTCAAAAACTCCAAAGCAGAAAACCCACGCGAGACGATAAGACCACGGAAAAGAAAATGAGCGAAGACGCGCGGCGAGACGCGTCTTCGCTCGGGAACGGCAGAAGGACCGCTCGATTCCCTCAAACGTTAACTCTTCATCTCAACCGCTAACTCTTCAGTAAAGCGAGTATATTCTGCGGAGCAGCGTTGGCTTGCGAAAGAGCAGCCACGCCGGCCTGCAGCAGGATTTGCGCTTTGGTCAGGTTGGCGGCTTCGGCGGCCAGATCGGCGTCGCGGATGCCCGATTCGGCCGAAGCTTCATTGGTTAATTCGGACTGCGCCAGGTTAATGGCGTAGGTGAATTGATTTTCGCCTCGTCCGACGGCCGCCTGAGCGCTGCCGAGCGTGGCAACGGAGTTCGCCAACGCCGATACGGCCACTTCGGCGCCGGATTCGGTGGCGATGCTGGAGGTGGCCCCGGTACCGACCAGCGAGGATGTCACGGTGGTATTAGGGCCGGCAAAACCAAGCGCGTCGGCTGTGCCGGCGGCGCCGCCGAGAACGTCCTGCCCGATACTAACGTTGAAGGTGGCCGCGGAATTACTGGAGAACGTGATGGTGGCGCCCGCGGCATCCACACTGGCCACTAAGCCTTGCAGCGCTGGGTTGTCGGTGGCTTGTAAGGCGGCATTGATGGTTGCGACGGCCTGAGCGGCGGTGTTTGCGCCGGCAAGAGTTACGGTGGTGTTTTGCGCCGAGCCGTCGGCGGCGTTGGCGGTGAACGAGAGTGTCTGATCGTCGGTAGCCACCATGCTGGTGAAAGCGATGGCGGAGGTCTGCTGCGTTCCTCCGGCAACAAAGCTGGCGCTCGCGGTGGTAACGGCTTGGCCCACATCACTGGTAACTGTACTGGCCAATCCGCCGGTATTGCCGGTCAGGTTACCCATTAAGGCGTTGGCTGTGACATCTCCGGCGGTCACGTTGAAGGCCGCAGTGGGAGAGGTGAAAACCAGTTGCTGATGGCCGTCCGCTCCGGTATGAATGGAGGCTGTGATATTGGCCGCCGCCATGGCCTGATCGTTAGCCGATCCCCCAGTAGCGGCGCTGGCAATTCCAGCGTTGATCGCCGTCGTCAACGAGCTCGGATCGGCGACGTTGGACAGGTTCACGGTAATGGTGACGGGGCCGTTGACGCCAGCCGCGGCTCCAAAGCCGGGGCCGGTAAGAATGAAACTGGTGCTGGCGGGCGATGCGTTGGCCAGCAAAATTGCGGATACGCTGGTGGCGCTACCGGAACTCAGATCATACAAACCGGAATCCGCAGCCCCCGGGGCCACTTGATTTCCCGCCGTGAATCCTTTGAGACCCAGGCTCTGGGTATCCACGGTGGCGCGGCCCAAGTCGACCGATACCGTACCGTTGGTGATCACGCCCGCGGCCGTGGTGCCCTTGCCGCCTCCGATGAACACCGACAGGTTCTGGGCGAAGGTGCCGCCCTGGTTTAACCCGATGGACTGCGCCTGCCGGTCAATTTCACCGAGCACGCTTTGATATTCGTCGTTGAGCACGGTTCGGCTGCCGGTGAACGTTCCCGACGCCGATTGCGTGGCAAGTGTGCGCGCCCGATCCAGGAGCTGCGAAATGTTGCTCATTCCGCCGTCCATGATCTGAAGCGTGCTGACACCGTTGTTGGCGTTCTGTATCCCTTGTGTCAGCACGGCTTCATCAGACCGGTAGCCGTTGGCAATGGCTAACCCCGCAGCGTCGTCTCCACTGTTGACGATGCGCAGGCCGGATGTCACTTCGTTGATGGTTTTATCTTGGAAATTTTGACTGATTGCCAGATAATTCTGGGCCTGCAATGAGGCCACATTGGTGTTAATACTGAAAGACATGAAATTCTCCTTAGTTGATCACTCAAGATCCTCGAACCTTCATGGACCTGGAACGCTTTTGGCGCCCTCGAGAGGCGTGAGTCTCTCGCAGTGCTCGTAGTGCTTATCGGGAAGAAGAATCCATTCTTGAGTTCAGGGCCGCGGTTTCTGGATGGCCTGCTCCAAGACGCTTAGCGAGGGGCCGCTCGCTGCCTGGGCATTCTGCTCCTGGGTGATCTTCAGCTCTTTCCGCAGCACGATGGTTTCCTTAGGCGCCCGAATGCCGATCTTGGCGCCCTGCTGCGTTACCGCCAGCAGCTCCACTTCTATCTCGTCGCCGATCAGGACGCTCTCGCCCGCCCGGCGACGCAGGACTAACATGCTTTCTCCGATGTGCGTTCGCCAGCCGGCGCTGTAATGGGATGCTGGTGGGAATAGCGGGAATCGCGGCGAATGGCTTGTAGCCCGCGGCGCGTCTTCACATCCAGAACAAGCGGCGCCATTAAATTGGCAGTAGCCCGAAATCCGCCGTCCAAAGAGAGCAGCGCGAGCACCCTTACTTCGGAGCCGTGCGCCGGCTGACGCCGCACGTCCAATCCCAACTCTTCCAAATCCTCCGGGGCTATTCCCAATTGGTAGCCCGGATCCACTCCCAGGACCGGAAACGCCGCGAAACAAAGGCCCGGACGCAGCATGCTTTGCAAGAAAACCAGAGGCGCTCCCTCGGCCGGCTCAATCAGCACGAAGCCTTTCTCCTCTTCGAACGCCGGTAGCCCCTGAGGAAAATCGAAGACCGACTCCTCGCCAAAAAGCAAGGTTCCGAAGTACTTCGTCTCGATTGAGCGCATCCCGAGGTAGGACGTTGCAGGTGGCCTGCCAAAAGCCGCGGCGGTTAGCCCAGGCCAGCGATCACCGCGTCCGTGAATTCGTTCGTGGACGCATTTCCGCCCACGTCCGGCGGCAAATGCTGCTGCTCCGCGTAGACCCGCTCAATGGCGCTCCGCAGCCGGGCAGCCGCGGATACTTCGTTCAGATGAATCAGCATCAGCGCCGAAGACAGCATCAACGCGGTGGGGTTCGCGATGCCTTTTCCGGCGATGTCGGGAGCGCTGCCGTGGACCGCTTCAAATACCGCGATCTGATCGCCCATGTTGGCGCCAGGGACCACGCCGAGCCCGCCCACCAGGCCCGCCGCCAGATCGGAAACGATGTCGCCGTATAGGTTCGGGAGCAGCAAAATGTCAAAAGTTTGCGGCCGCATCACCAGTTGCATGGATGCGTTATCCACGATCAGTTCCTGGTAGGCGATGTCGGAATAGTTCTGCGACACCTCGCGGCAACAGCGCAGGAACAGGCCGTCGGCCAGCTTCATGATATTGGCCTTGTGAATGGCGGTCACCTTCTTGCGCCCGGCCTTTTGGGCAAACTGAAAAGCATATTCCGCGATGCGGATGGACGCCACGCGCGTGATCACTTTGAGGCTGGTGACAACGTCCTTCACCACCTCATGCTCCAGGCCCGAGTACAGGTCCTCCGTGTTCTCTCGAAAAATCACCATGTCGATTAGCACATCGTCAAAGCGTGTTTTCAGGCCGGGCAGCGAATGCACCGGGCGCACGTTGGCATAAAGATCGAAGTGCTTGCGCAGCGCCACGTTGACGCTCGGGAATCCACCACCGATGGGCGTGGTCACCGGGCCTTTCAGACCCACATGCGTACGCTCGAGTGATTCAATCACATGCGGCGGCAACACCTGCCCGGATTTTGAGATGATGCTGGCATTCAAATCGGCGCGCTGCCAGTTAATGGCAACGCCAGTGGCATTGACCGCGCGCATGGCTGCTTCGGCCACTTCGGGCCCGATGCCATCGCCGGGAATTAACGTTACGGGATGAGACACGCTTACTATTGTAAAGAATGCCCTCGATGAAACGCGCACTGATCAGCGTGACTGACAAAACCGGCGTCGTGGAGTTCGCCCAGGGGTTGCGCGATCTGGGTGTGGAGATCGTTTCCACGGGCGGCACGGCCCGGGCGCTCGAAGCGGCCGGAGTACCGGTGCGCGAAGTTTCCGAACTCACTGGCTTTCCCGAGATGCTGGACGGACGCCTGAAAACCATCCATCCACGCGTGGCCGGAGGAGTGCTCGCCATTCGGGCCAACTCCGAACATATGCAGGCGCTGGCGACGCATAGCATCCCGCTGATCGACATGGTGGTGGTGAATCTCTATCAGTTTGAAAAAGTGGCTGCCAGGCAAGGCGTGCCATTATCTGAGCTGATCGCGAACATCGACATCGGCGGTCCAACCTTGATTCGAGCGGCGGCGAAGAACTATCAGGATGTGGCCGTGGTGGTCTCACCGGACGACTATCCGGCGATTCTCCAAGAGCTGCACGAACGTGAAGCCAGCCTCTCGGAACCCACTCTGTGGGGTCTGGCCAAGAAAGCTTTCGCGCTCACGGCGGCCTACGACCGGGCCATCAGCGCGCGCCTGGCTCGCGTGGGCGCTGAAGACGATTCCGGGTTGCCGGCGTTTCTGGATATCCGCGCGCCGCGTGCGCTGGACCTGCGCTACGGCGAGAATCCGCATCAGAAAGCCGCGCTCTACTCCAGCCGGCTGGGCGGCGTGGCGGGCGCCGAGCAATTGCAGGGCAAGGAACTTTCCTACAACAACCTGGTGGATCTGGACGCTGCCTGGCAACTGATTCGCGAATTCGAGCATCCGGCGGCTGCGATCATCAAACACACCAATCCCTGCGGGTGCGCCGAGGCGTCCACGCTGGCCGAGGGCTATCGGCGGGCGTTTGAAGCCGATCCAGTCTCGGCGTTTGGAGGAGTGCTGGCCTTCAATCGCGCTGTGGATCGCGATACGGCCGCTGAAATCGCGAAGACATTTATCGAAGCGATCGCCGCGCCCGGTTACGACGCCGCCGCTCGCGAATTGCTGGCTGCCAAGAAAAACTTGCGATTGCTGGCCGTATCTCGCGCGCCGGAGGAGCCGGTGATGAAATCGATCAGCGGTGGTTATCTGGTGCAGACGCCCGACACCCACCGGTTAGAGCGCAGCGCATGTCAAGTGAAGACCGAACGGGCCCCGACAGATGAAGAATGGCGCGCCCTGGAGTTCGCCTGGAAAGTGTCGAAGCACGTAAAGTCGAACGCGATTGTTTACGCCCGCGAGGGGCAGACCATCAGCGTGGGCGCGGGGCAGATGAGCCGCGTGGATGCGGTGAAGGTGGGGGCCATGAAGGCCCTGCTGCCGTTAGCGGGCACGGTGCTGGCCTCCGACGCGTTTTTTCCTTTTCCCGACGGCGTCGAAGAGGCCGCCAAGCACGGCATTACGGCGGTAATCCAGCCCGGCGGATCGGTGGGGGATGACAACGTGATCGCGGCGGCCAACAAGCTGGGGCTCGCCATGGTATTCACCGGCGTGCGGCACTTCAGGCATTAACCGCTCCCTTTGGTCACGGCTCCGTCGATACACGTAACCGATGTCTGCGTAACCGAGCCGCAACCACAGGGAGCGATCTAATTCCGTATCAAAATCGCCAGACTCGCGCACGTCTTCAGGCCCTTGTCCCCGACGATTTTGACCGCGCGCTCCGGGAAAGAAGGGCTGTGTTCAAACGCCTTGGTGTAGCTTTGAATCACCAGGATCGCATGCTCGGCGCCGAACTGCTGTTTGTGCCAGGCGGCCAGGCCAATCAGAAGGGTCTGGATGATGGCATAATGCACCATCATCACCAGACATTGTTCGCCGATCGTCTTCGCAATGTAAGGGACGCTCAGACTCCGGCTGCTCTGCTGGGCCCCTAGCGGAAACAGGGTCCGGTGGACGTAGCTTACCAGGTAATGCTCGAGGATGTAATCGTGCCGGCTCATGAACGGCTCGTAGTATTGAGAACAGGCCGCCGCATAACGGCGCCCAATGTCGTCCATGCTCGATTCGGTGGTCCACTCCATAGCCTGCATGAATTTCCGGTAGCAATCGAGAAGTCGCGGCGCCGTAAAGTCGGAACTGATCCGTCCGACGATGAGCTCCAGGACCAGTTCCAATTGCGCGGCAGGCCGGGGACTGTGGGTGTTGAGCGCTTCCCCGAATACATTGCCACCCATGCCTTCGCGGTACGCTTGCAGAACGTCCGGGGTTTCGGCGCCGCGGCCAGTGGCGGCCATTTCCTGGAGTTGGTCGCAGAAAGCTCCGAGGATCGCCAGACGCTTCCAAAGCGGATAGTTGCGATACTGTAGGAGCCAAATGACGAAGCCGCGAATCTCACGAAAGTGCCGATAGGGTTTATCGGATTTCCCGTTCGACGCATCGAGCGCGGTGCTCAAAATAGACAAGTGCCCCAGACGCGGATCGCGAGCCGGGCCTTCTTCTTCGTCGAACTCGATGGGGTTGGGGTCGAGCAGGACAAGACGGGCCGCTTCGGGGCACGACAAATCGAGCGATCGCTGCAGGACATCGTCCACTACATTCATGACGCGCGGATACGCCGAGCACATAACCGACAAATACTCTTCGCCCAGCTTTTTCTGAATGGCGCACCAGCCTTCCGACAGAAATGGACAGGCGGGACTGGAGAGCTGGATGCGCGCGTAGTTATCTTCGTTGGGAGCGGAGTTGATGGTCACCAGCTCGTGGAGCCGCGGACCTAGCTCGGCATCGTCGCAGCGCTGGTAAGCCTCGTAGGTGCGTTTATCGACGTTAACGATCCAACCGACGCAGCAGGTGTCCTCGCAATCGGCGCCTATGCAACGAAAGGCATAATAGGACTTCGGTTGGAGCCGTTTTACAGCATTAATTGAGCACCTTCAGTTCCGCTGCTCCTGTCACATTGTAGTACTCACGCAAACGGCGCGCGCCGGCCGGACCGATCACCTTTGCCAGTTCCTCAGTTGAAGCTTCGCGAACGCGTTCCAGGCTGCCAAATTCGCGCAGCAGCTTGGCGATGGTCTTCGCGCCGATGCCATCCACTTGCTCCAGCTCCGATGTCAGGCGGGCGGCGCCACGGCGAGTGCGGTGAAACGTGACCGCGAAGCGGTGCGCCTCATCGCGCACCTGCTGGATCAGGTGTAGCACGGGCGAATATCGATCCAGCTTGATCGGTTCGTCCTCCTGGCCGTAAACGTAAATGATCTCCTCGCGTTTGGCAATCGACGCCACCGGCTGATTGATCACGCCGATAGCCTCTAGCGCTTCCACCGCCGCGTGTAGTTGACCGAGTCCACCGTCGATCAGGATCAAACTAGGAAAAGCCTTATTCTCCTGCTGCAGACGCGAATAACGCCGCGTCACCACTTCGCGCATCGACGCGAAATCGTCGTTGCCCACCACCGTGCGGATGATGAACTTGCGATAGTCGGACTTCTTCATCCGCCCTTGTTCCCACACCACCATGCTGGCAACTTTGTCTGTGCCCTGAATATGGGAGATGTCGAAGCATTCAATGCGCTTGGGCGTATCGGGCAATCCCAGCGCGTCCTGCAAGGCTTCCTGGATGGCCTTCGATGACGGGCGCATGATGCGGAAACGCTGCTGGAACGCGTGCTTGGCGTTGGTTTCCACCAGATCGAGCAGCGCCTTCTTCTGCCCGCGCTGCGGCATCAGGATCTCGACTTTGTGGCCTTTTTTCTCGCTGAGCAATTCTTCCAGCGCCTCGCGATCCTCGAAGTCCACCGGCACGTGGATGCGGCTGGGAATGTACTGCTGGTCTAGATAAATCTGCTTGAGCAGCGACGAAAAGAATTCGTCGGGCAGGAAATCGAACAGATCCTCCCAATAATATTCGCGGCGATCGACGATGCGGCCGTTGCGCAGATGGAACAGATTGGCGGCCACCAGAGGCGGCTCCGCATGATAGGCCAGGATGTCGATGTTCTCGCCTTCCGCGGCCGCGATCTTCTGCTTCTCCTCCATCTCTTCCACCGTAGACATGAGATCCCGGAGTCCGGCCGCTTCTTCAAAGCGCGTGTCTTCGGACGCTTGCTTCATTCGAGCTCGCAAATCGCGGGCCAGGTCTTTATGGCGTCCTTCCAGGAACAACTTCACGTCGCGAACGGCTGCGGTGTAGGCCTCGTCCGTGGTTAACCCTTCGACGCACGGTCCCAGGCAGCGATGAATGTGGTACTCCAGGCACGGATGGGTGTGCGCTCGCGTGAAGTCGACTTTGCAGGAGGGAATCTTGAAGTGGCGATGAATGAAGTGCACCAGACGATGCGCTAGGTTGCCGGGGAAATAGGGACCGTAGTAAGTGGAGCCGTCCTTGATCAGGCGGCGCGTCACGTATACTCGCGGATACTTCTCCTTGGTGAGCTTGATGTACGGAAACGTCTTGTCGTCGCGCAGCAGGATGTTGAAGCGTGGCTTCCACTGCTTAATGAGTTGATTTTCGAGCGCCAGCGCCTCTTTGTTGTTGTCGACCAGGATGTATTCCACGTCGCGGGCGTCGGCGATCAGCGAGCCCGTCTTGACGTCGGCCAAACGGTCGTCGTTGAAGTAGCTGCGAACCCGCGCGCGTAGGTTCTTGGCCTTACCGACGTAGATCACTTCCCCGTACTGGTCTTTGTATAGATACACGCCGGGCAGCAGAGGCAGTTGGGCGGCTTTTTCCCGGAGTTCCATTTCGAGGGGGCTACTTCCATTGTCGCAGGATGGCGTGCGAAGTCTCGCCGGCGCGAGAGCGTTGGACCGTTACTTTGGCGCGAGCCCAGACAGGCCCGCTGACCTACGGGTTCACCGTTACCTCGGCAGTCTGGAAGTCTTTTCCTTCATAAGCAGTGATACTGACAGTCTGCCTGCTGGCAACCGAAGTGGTAGTGATCGGGAAGGTGGCGGACTCCGCCCCGGCCGGCACTGTCACCGACGCCGGAACCGAGGCGACCGAGGAATTGCTGCTTTCCAGATGCACCACAACGGACTCGCCCGCTGGCACCGCCGGCGACACGACCACCCTGCTCATCAACACATCGCCCCCAATTACAGCTCCGCCGCGGACTGACTGCAGAAGCGCCAACGGAGGCGCGGAAATTGGATTCGTGATCATCACCGATGTGCCATCGCCCCGTCCGTAGTAAACAAACTGGTTGTCCAACGAATAGGTAATGGCAGTGAGGTTGTCCCAACCTTCATTCGCGGGCACCCCGCCAGTTTCCGTTTTCCAGGTCCGGACGATATCGCCCGAGTTCACATTCACGAAATAGAGCGCCAGACCCTCCCCGCCGCCGTCCGCTATCGTGCGGCCATCGCGCGAGAATGCTATGGCTGGCGGTTCCCTCTGGGATCCTACGGGTAGCGTCACCGTTCGCTCCAAATCCCCGGTCGTTACGCTATAGATCTGAAGGCTGCCAGGAAGCCCGACCGCCACCTGGAGCGAGTTCGGAGAGACTGCCATAGAAGAGATCAAAGAGGACTCCGCAAGCGTCTTCTGAACGGCCCCGTTGGCCAGACCGACGATGAGTATGTTCGAAGGACAAGAGACGGCTGCGGCGTGTCCGTCCGGGAACACGGCGCTAGTTCCCAAACCTAAACATGGGTTGATGCTGCGGGTGAGCGCACCGGTCACCGCTGAGTAGATCGAGAGTCCGCCCTGGGTGACGAGGATGCTCTCGGGGCTAAGAAACGTAGCCGAGCCGGACACCGGGATCGATTGGATCAGTGCACCCGTTGCGGACGAATAGACGGAGACCTTGCAGCAACTACCTGCGGTGCTGCCGCTCGATACAGCGATCAGGTATCCGTACGGCGAGACCGGCTCCGGAGATACTGCGACCGACGAGACGGACGAATCGGGAACGGAGACGCCCTGGAGCACCATTTGCGGGCTTCCATTGGACGCGTTCCACACCACCACCGAACCATCCTTGCCCCCGCTCACAACGAAGCTTCCGTCGGGTGAGTAGGCTACGGCCATATCACCCCAGTCATAAGCCACGGTGGATTGTAGCGAAAGCTCGCTATCGTTATTCAGAATCTGAATCTGCGAGTTGGCAACCGCGAGAGACTTCGAATCGGGCGAAAATCCCATGGTGGGAAAGCAGCCCTGAAAGGTCCCGAGGACTTCAGACGACGCGAGAGTCGCCCAGGTTCCGGTTCCGGTTGGGGTCTGAAATGTCTGAATGGAGCAGTTGGCATCGGGTGTTTCTTGACCCGTGACGCTGGCAAGGGTCATTCCGTCCGGTGAAAACACCGCACTACCCCCCGGCGTCTCCGAGGACGGCGTTCTAAAAACGTAACTAGCAGGCGTGCACGACACGCCGGTGCTCGGAACAGGGCAGCCCAAGCTGAGCGAGTAAACGAATCCCCCGCCGACGAAATACCCTTGGCCGACCGACATTGGCACGCCCAAGGCGGACCCGTAAGATGTCCACGCGGTCCAAGGAAAGGTCGTCGGGCCGAGGAAAACTTGCGAGGACGCCGATCCGGCTATCCCTCCGGCGACGTACCGAGGTGCGATTAGCGAGACAGGAGATCCGCCCATCAAATAGGTTGCCTCAGTAAAAACGCCTGTGGAAACGTTATACACGCCGCCCAACCCCGTCTGGTTATTACCAGTGTCCGCGATGGAGGAGCAGTCCGGCGAGAACGAAAGTCCGGTCGCCACGTTCGACGTCGAGATACTGGAGAGCAGCCTGCCTTGTGGAAGACTGTAAAACTTGATGGCCATGCGCCCCGTACCTGATGAGCCGCTGACTGCAAACATCTGCGACGGCAACGTGAGAGACGGGCAAACCGCGATCGAGGAGATTTCGGCGCTCTGGCCCAGCGTTCCGGTGAACGGAATGACTGTGTGCAGCAGCAGCCCGGTGGCCGCCGAGAAGATCTTTACGTTCTGAAAATCCATCGCCACAATGTACTGACCGTCGGGTGAGTAGGACGGCGGTGCACCAAGTTGGGCGGAATAGATACCGCCCCGCATCCATTGGATATGGGGCGTCTGAGCGGCCAATTGCGCAGTGGCCCATCCGCTTGCAAACAGCGTTGCAAGTACTCGTCTGGAAAGCATGGACACCTCCGTAGGAGGCCAGTGTCGCGTAAAGACTGCCCCTCAGTCAAGATTCCAGGACCACCGAGCGATCCTGAAGCAGACTAGAATTGAGGAAGAATCGGAATGACGAGGAAGTACTCACTCATAGTTGAAGGCGATGAATCTGGTTATAGCGCCTACGTTCCGGAGTTGCCAGCAATTCTCGTGACCGGAAAGTCTATCGACGAATTGACCAGCCGAGCAGTTGAGGCGATCCAATTATGGTGGGAAAGCAGCGACTTGACCGTGTCTCCGACGGCTGTGCGCACTGAGATCGAAGTGGAATTACCACTCTAGTGGTCATTACCTCCGAATTCGTCGATATCCCCGCCGGCAGCGCTCCGATGCGCATGTTCGTAGCTGCGCCGAAGGCCGCGGGAAAATATCCAGGCATTGTTTGCTACTCCGACATCTTCCAGCTAACCGGTCCCATGCTGCGCTTGGTGTCCCGTTTGGCGGGCTATGGATTCGTGGCAGCGGCGCCAGAGATCTACCATCGCGTGGAGCCGCCGGGATCGGCGATCCCTTTCGATGATGCCGGGAGGACGCGCGGGCAGGACGATGCAGCCAAAACGCCGGTGGCGCATTTCGATGAAGATCGGCGCGTGGCACTGGATTATTTGGCGAAGCATCCGCTGGTGGCAGGGAACCAACTGGGAGCGATGGGCAACTGTATCGGCGGGCATCTGGCGTTTCGCGCCGCGCTGGAGCTGGATGTGCGCGCTACGGTGTGCTATTACGCAACGGGTCTTCACGATGGCAAGCTGGGCCAGGATCGCGACGCCGGATCGCTCGGCCGCGCCGCAGAGATTCGCGGAAAGCTGCTCATGGTTTTTGGCAGCGCCGATCCGCACGTCCCCGAAACCGGGCGCACCGAGATCGATCGCAAGCTGAGCGAGGCCAAGGTCGACTATACGGTGAAGCTTTACCCCGCCGAACACGCCTTCATGCGCGACGAAGGCCCGCGCTATGACTCGGAGGCGACCGACCAGGCGTTTGCCGACATGATCGAATTGTTCCGAGCGGTGTTTGGTCCCCGCTATAATTAGAGTCGTGGTACGGAGAGTCGCAATCGGGTTCTTACTAACGGGCATTCTTTTCGCTCAAGACGAGCCCCAGCTCAAGAAGAGGCCGGCCGACCAACCCAAGTCGCAGCAACCGTCGGATCAGGAGCCTCCGGAAGAAGACGAGAGTCTGGCTCCGAAAACCTATTCATTCAATCCACTCGAAGCCGAGAAGGATCTCAAGGTCGGCCTTTACTATTTCAAGAAGGGCAATTACAAAGCGTCAACCAGCCGGTTTCGCGAGGCCACGCTTTGGAACCCCACCTATGCCGAAGCCTTCCTGCGGCTCGGTGAGAGCGAAGAGAAGCTGAAGGACAAGAAGGCGGCAGACGAGGCGTATTCGAAATATCTGGCCTTATCTCCGGACGCCAAGGACGCTGAGGCCATCAAGAAGAAGCTAGCCAGCAAGCGGTAGCCGTTTGCGCTTGCGAATTTCGTTCTGCGCCTTGATCACGTTAATTAGCCGGCACACGCCGGCTTTCCAATCCGGAAACAGATCCACATATTGAATTTGTTTTGAGATCCGGCGAGGGACCACGCAGTCGTCCAGGCGCAGCGGGATCAGGAAAATCTCATCCAGCGGCACCTTCGCCGCGCAAAACAGCGCATAGCGGAGTTCACTTTGAAAACTGCCGCGCTTGGTCGTAGCCCGGCGCGAAAAACATGCCACAAAGACGTCGGAAGTCTGGATGGCGGTTTCGATCGCCCGCGGCCAGTTCTGCCCGGGCATCAGCCTTTTCTTGTCCAGCCAGGGACTAAAGCCGCTGGTTTCTAAGGCGCGGTAAAGCTTCTTGGCGAACGAGAGGTCTTCTTGGACGTAAGCGATGAACACGCGCGGCTTGGTCTCGGCCACGAAGCGAAAGCCGCGCCTGCCTCCGGGCGACAAGGTGCCCAGGCCGTCGATCTCTATCGATCCGCCCCGTTCCAGCGCTTCGCGGAACACCCGGGCGATGCGGCGCGTCAGATCCGCATTCGAGCGGGTCTCCCTCATCTGGATCCTTTTTTCGCTTTCGCGGAGCGGGCGCCGGATGGCAGGCAATCTTCAAAGTGGAACTCGGGCTTGGCGCCAGGCCGGAAGGTACCTAAGCCGGGAAGACAGGCGCTATGCCCTTGGCGTACTCGCCGAAGGATGCCGGATAGAATGCCATCCAACTGATCGGCAGCAGCGGCGGTGGATATCCCCGACTCTTTAGCCAGACGTTTCGCTAGCTCTTCTTTCTTCATTCCTGTTCTCTAAGTATCGTAGGCGAGTGTGAAGCCACTCCAGCCGGTTGATCGCGCCGGGGAATGAAAGTTAAGTTGTTATTATTCAATGTAGTACGAGACAGTCTGCCAATGCCTCAGCCTCTGTGACCGCTGTTGCAAATGAAGCGTTTTTAATAGGACCTTAAGGCTGGGTTCATCTCCGGCTGAAATGATAGGTGCTGAAGTTATCCAGATAGCTTCTGACACCTAAGGAGATCTTAAATGAAGAAAATCATGACTTTGATGCTCGGCCTGTCTTTCCTGATGGGAACGGTCAGCCTGTTCGCGCAGGACAAGCCAGCCGATGCGCCCAAGACCGATAAGAAGGCGAAGAAGACGAAGAAGACGAAGAAGCCCGCCGCAGACACTGACAAAAAGAGCTAACTAGTTCCCTTTCGTTAGCCAGAGTTTGAGTCGCGCATGCGCCCTGGGTTCCGGGTGCGCCATGCGCGACAACTTTTTTGGGCCCACCTTTTCTGTTGGCGGAGAATAGCAATTTCTCTCGCTTAGTTTGCTGGAAGACGGATTCTGCGTTACCGTGGAAGGTACAGAACCTGAAGTCGAAGGTTGTTGATTATGGTGGAATGTCCATCCTGCCACACGAGCAATCCGCCCGAATCGCGCCTATGCTCCAAGTGCAGCACGCCATTTGGGATTGATAGCGCGACGCTAGTGATGGACGCATCGCCTTCCCCCCCGGTCGATCCGGACGTCACACAGGTTTTCACTGAGGTTTCACTCGCGGACACGGTCGTCGGGGGTACCGGCTGGTCCGTACCGCTCCAACGTTCTGGCCCTTCCAATCCCAATGCTCCGGTGGAAGAAGGAGAAATGCTCGGCCAGCGTTACGAGATCCTGAAGCGGCTGGGTGAAGGCGGCATGGGCGCGGTGTACAAAGCGCGCGATCATGAGTTGGATCGCCTGGTAGCTCTCAAGGTGATCCGCCCGGAGTTGGCCGGTCATCCAGATATTCTCCGCCGTTTCAAGCAGGAGTTGATTCTCGCCCGTCAGGTCACGCACAAGAACGTGGTCCGGATCTTCGATCTCGGCAGCGCGGATGGACGCAAGTTCATCACCATGGATTACATCGAAGGGCGCGACCTGAAGAGCATCCTGGTGGAACACGGAAAACTTCCGCCCGCCGAGGTCGTACCGATCTTTCAGCAGATTTGCCGGGGCCTCGAGGCGGCGCACGTGGAAGGCGTGGTCCATCGCGATTTAAAACCGCAGAACATCATGGTGGACGACGCCAGCCGTGTATGGCTGATGGATTTCGGACTGGCGCGCTCCATGGAACTCGCCGGCCTGACGCGCACCGGAGTGCTGATGGGCACGCCGGACTATATGTCGCCCGAGCAGGCCCGGGCCGAGAAAGTGGACGCTCGCTCGGATTTGTTCAGCCTGGGCATCATCGTCTACGAAATGCTGGTAGGGCACTTGCCGTTTCAGGCCGAGACATTGATGGCCAAGCTGCTGCAGCGCGTCCAGCAACGCGCGAAGCCGGTGACGGAGATCGATCCCAGTATTCCCGCTCCGTTGGGCGCCGTGGTGACCAAATGCCTGGAACCGGACGTCGCGAAACGTTATCAGTCCGTGCGGGAGATTCTGGACGATCTGTCTGGAAATGTCCAGACTACGCAATCCATCGGCCCGAGTCAGACGAACACCGCAAGTTCCGGGGAAGCAACTGTCCTTTCGCTCGAAGCTCTGGGGCCGGGCTCGCAGTTCGGACCGCGCTATCGTATTGAATCCGAGATTGGCGAAGGCGGCATGGGCAAGGTGTACAAGGCCTACGACAGCGATCTGGATCGCACGGTCGCGCTGAAGCTGGTCCGGCCCGAGTTGGCCAAAGACGCCAGCTCCCTGCAGCGCTTCAAACAGGAGTTGCTGCTCGCTAGCCGCATCTCGCACCGCAATATTCTGCGGATTCACGATCTGGGCGACGTGGGCGGCGTGAAATTCATTTCCATGGCCTACATCCAAGGCATGGATCTGCACGAATTGATCTCCAAGATGGGGAAGCTGCAAATCGAGCGAGTGGTAAATATCGCCAAGCAGCTGGCCGGCGCGCTCGAAGCCGCGCACCGGGAAGGCGTCGTGCATCGCGATCTGAAGCCGCGCAACGTCCTCATTACGGTGGAGGATCACGTGTACGTGTCCGATTTTGGTCTGGCGAAATCGCTGGACGCCGAAACTACGGCCATGACTCGTGCGGGCGAGGTGTTGGGCACGCCTCGCTACATGTCTCCCGAGCAGGCTGAATCGAAACCAGCCGACCATCGCAGCGATCTTTACTCGCTGGGTGTGATTCTCTACGAAATGGCGACCGGCGAAGTGCCGTTCAGCGGCGAGTCTTCGCTACAGGTGATGTTCCAGCACGTCCAGCAGCCTCCCAAGGATCCGCGGCTCGTCAATCCGGAGATACCCGAGTATCTGGGAAGCATCATCTTAAAGTGTCTGGAGAAAGATCCCGCGCTCCGTTACCAAAGCGCCACTGAACTGCTGCAGGATCTGGAATCGGGCACTCCACCCACTCGAATCGTTCGTTTGCGCATTGCTGAAACCGGCTATTCGAAGTGGATGTTCGCTGCCATGGGCATCGTGTTGTTGCTGGGTATTGGATTGGCCGTGCGGCCGGTCCGCGAACTGGTGTTTGGCCGCTCCACCATCACCCTAAACATCACCAAGAATGCCGCCGCGTCCAAGGCGAACGCCAAGTTTGTGGCGGTGCTGCCGCTGCGCGTGCTGGGAAACGACGCCACGCTGCGCTCGGAAGCCGAAGGTGTGGCGGAGGCGCTCTCTGCGAAGCTTTTTCAGATGAAGAACGTCCATTTGGCTTCGACCGACGCCGTGGAAAAGGTCAAGCCGGCGGATCCTGTCACGAAGATCGCCAAGCAGCTGGGCGCCAAGCTGGTTGTTCAGGGCACCATGCAAAGCGCGGGGGACAAGATCGACGTTGTCCTGCGCTTGAGCGATGCCAGTGGAAAGCAACTGTGGACCAAGGATTTTTCGGGAGTGCGCCAGGATCTGTTGACAATTGAAGATCAGATTTACAACGAATTGGTCACCGCCCTGGAGCTGAAACCGAGCGACGAAGAGCTGGCCCGGAACGCCCTACGGCCTACCGAGAACTTCGCCGCTTACGAGTTGTATCTCAAAGGCCGCGATATCCTGCGCGGGAAGCGCGACGTGAAGCGCGTGCAATCGGCTTTGGACTTTTACGATCAGGCGATCAAGAAAGATCCGAGCTTTGCGCTCGCTTACGCCGGGTTGGCGGACGCCAGCCTGGTGATGTACGACCGGACCCAGGACACGAGCTGGCCGCAGAAGGCCTTGAGCGCGGCCCAGCACGCGCAAACGCTGAACGATGAGATCCCCGAGGTCCACTTTGCGCTGGGCAATGCGTACCGGGCCACCGGCAAGACCAATGAGGCTATTGTGGAGCTCAAGCGCGCGCTCGAACTGGCGCCGAATTCCGACGAAGGTTATCGCCGCCTGGGCGATGCATATCTGGCCGCGGGCAAGACCGACGACGCGCTCCAGGCCTACCAGCGGGCCATCGACGCAAACCCCTACTATTGGCTGAACCAAAACAAGCTGGGTACGGTTTACTTCCAGCTCGGGCAGAACCAAAAAGCATTGGAGGCTTTCGGGCGCGTGGTGGAACTGGCGCCAGACGCGACGTATGGGTATGAAAACATCGGGGTGGTGAATTATCAGGCCGGAAAGTGGAACGATGCGATTGTGGCTTACGGAAAGGCGCTCAAGATTGAACCGTCGGAGAACCTCTATATCAATCTGGGCGTGGCGTATCTCTATTCGGGGCATAACGCGGACGCGGTGGCGATGTTCCAGAAGGCGGTGGGCCTGAACCCCAACGACCACGAGGCGATTGCTGATCTGGGGGACGGTTATCGAGCGTCGGGAGACAATGCCAAGGCGAAGGCCGCATATGAGCAAGCCATTGCGCTGGCTCTTAACGCGCTCCGGGTGAATCCGCAAGACGCGAACACGCTGGGCGACTTGGCCCACTACTATGCGAAGAACGGAGATTCTAAGAAAGGGCTTGACTTCATTGGCCGCGCGCGCAGCATTGATGGCAACGATAGCGAGCTGATGTACAAGGAAGCGGCGATCAACGCCCTGGCGGGGAAACAACCGGAGGCCCTGGCGAGCTTGCGCTCTGCGCTCCAGAAGGGCTATTCGGTGGAGAAAGCCAAGAACGATCCAGAATTGAAGAGCATGGCTACGAACCCCGAGTTGGACAAGCTGATCGCTGGGCTAGGGCGTAAGACGAACTAGCGGACGCTCTTCAGCGTTCCCGCGCGGTGCGTTTTCAAAGCTCGCGCTACAATTACCCCGACGAACGCGAGCGTCAGCATAATCCATTGCGATGGCTCCGGCACGGCCGATGGGATGCCGCCGCCGGGAGTAAATGGGTTGTAATAATAAATATCGAGAGTCTCGCCGCTAGGCGGATCGGTAAGGACAAATCCGCAATTCTGGAAGATGTTGCCGCCGCTGCATTCGAAGTCGTCGTTCAATTCATCCGTGTTCAAGTCGACCGTAATCTCAACCGAGCCAATCAGCGGTCCGGTGTTTTCGAAAAAGATGTTTCCGTTCGCATCCACTTGATCGGAGTTGAAAGTGAACTCTCCATCCTCAGGCGTGCTTCCGCCACCGGTATTGAGTCTGACCGATGCATCGCCGCATATGTCGCCGACGGGAAGGCAAGGGCTGATTTCGTCCGGAGGCGGCAAGATGGGATTGGGAATGAAAGTAAACTCCTGGGGGTCGTCCCAACCCTCCAGATTGATCACATAATGCGCGCTGTCGGCTTGAGCCCACGTGGCGCTCAGCAGACCCGCCGCAGCCAACATCAGCCAACGCGTCATGTTCATTGTTTCGCCTCCCGTCGAGAAATACCGAACTGACACGAGACCGGACACGCGGCCGCAAAAGGAAACGCTCAATTCGACTAGTCAATGATACATCCGGAAACTATTGATTAGAAAGCCCCAAGACTAGCCTTTCAGTACTAGTAGTACTCTATAAATCGCGGTACTAAGTTGGGTTGTCAGGGAGATGAGTTTTGCCTATAATCTGGTTACCATGCTGCCTATTTCCGGTTTCAAAGCGCTGGCCAGATCCGCCCGCTGGCTTGGCTTGTGCGCCCTCGTGGCAGCTCTTCCCTTTACCGTGAGGGCCTCCACCGTCACAGTGGATTTTGGCATCAGTCTGAACGGTTCAACCGGCGCCGGCCAGTTTACCTATGATCCGGCGGCGATCTCAACAGCAGGCGGCCTCGGCCCCTATGCGGACGGCGCTGACGGTTTGGAGTCCTTCAGCTTGACCTACGACGGAACAACGTACACCGATACGTCGGCGAATCTTTTAGGCGGCCCCACATTGAGCACCGTACCTCTCGTGAATGCCGTGCCTACCGTCTTTTTGCCCGGCAACAGCACCCTTCAGAATGGGTTGCAGTATGAGTTTTTCGGGCTCTGGGTTGTCAGCGGGTCTTGTACGGGAACTGGGGGAGATTACACCTGCGACGACGCGACGATTCTCGGGCTAGGCCGAAGCACCGAAGCGTTCTTAGCGAGTGACGTGACCAGCGCTGACATCTCCTATACGGGTAGCGATCTGTTATATAACCTCGGTTCGGCGCCCGGCATCAGCGAGATTACCGGAACAATCACCTCTGAGGTGGTCGCGACGCCGGAACCAGCACTTGTTTCGTTCACCGCGCTCGCCCTGGCCGGGTTGTGCTTCGCCCTCCGCCGCAAAGGGATTATCTAAGAGCTGCACAGCGGTTCCGCTGTCGAGGCAAGCTATAATCGTCATGTAAGCCTGTCGGGGCGTAGCGCAGCCTGGTAGCGCACCTGCCTTGGGCGCAGGGGGTCGGGCGTTCAAATCGCCCCGCCCCGACCAAACTGTTGCTGATTCTAAGATAGTTATTGACTGAGCTCCATTGTCTTCGTAATCCAAGTTACTGTGCCAAAACTGTGCCAAAATCCGGCCCGGATGGGCTCTGTGCTATGCCAAAACTCAAACCCTCTCGTTCGCGTGCCGGTTCAATTTCGCAAGTGCCTCTCGTTTCATCTGTAGCTTCATCTGCGAGTACTTCTTGAACACCTTCGCATCGCCTTGCCTTAACAACTGCGTGACCCATTCGTCCGCAACGCCACCGGCACTGAGCCGCGTTTGAAGATCGGCACGTTCAAAGTCGAGATGAACGGGTTCAAGCTGGGTGAGCGATTCCTCAAGATCATCTTCGATAACGCGCTCCGTCAGAACGCGGAAGAGATCTACGTGACGATCTTCCCAAACAGTGCCGGCCAACAACGCCTTGTCAAGCTCCTGCAGGACTTCGGATTCACTGAGCACGGTACGAAGACCGGGGCATACGGCGCAGAGCTCGTCCTGTTGCTGAGCATGCAAAAGTCATTTGACGCGAACGCACCCGCCCTCACGTTCCCCTTTGTCAGCGTCAGCACTTGCGCATTCATCGTCCCGATCTGGCCGAGTTTCCACACGAGCCTCTTGCCCGATTCGATTCTGCGAACAGAGTCACCAGCGAATTTCGTCGAGCAGTTCCCTCACCGAAACGCGATTCGGAAGGTGTACATCAGCCGCTCGATCAAGCGCGACCTGCGGCGCGGGGACGCCATCATGTTCTACCGAACCGGGGCCGGTGTTTGTGATGGTTAAGAGCACGAGCTTTGATTGTCTTCTTTCAATCCTTATACGGATCGTAAGTCTCTTTCCCTGCCATCGCGACCCCAAGGGGCTTTAAGGTGTGCAGGATTTTAATCGATCCCGCATGTTCGCCCAAGACCTCCGGCAAACGCTTATAGCATTGAGGGGCTTCATCCACGCCAGCGCCCCGTGACTCCACGCCCTCTCGATTTGACCCACTCCATCATCATGTCCTCGGTCACCCTGGCGGGACGCTTCACCTCACCGGTTTTGCGATCTACCTTTCCCTTGGCTTCCATGCGGCCCATCACACGGCCGGCGCCGTGGACCGTTGAAAAGAAGCTGTGCCGGGCGACTTCGTGTTCGTTCCATTGCCGCCGCTGATCTTCTTGAGCTTGCCACTCTGCCCGCTTTCTGGCCCACTCTTCTTCGCGTGCCCGCTCTCGTTCCCTGCGCTGTTGTCTTAGCCGAGGCAATCTATTTATGAAGCGCCTGATTTTATCGAGAAAGCCTTCTACATCTCCGGCGGCCGTCCTTATGTTGCTTCCGTGGTCATGCGCGCCCTTTAACCAGAGCTGCCCGGTGGGAAAGTATTCGCTATCGCGGTAGCCAGGAGAACCGGCGGGTTTAGGTCGCCTCTCTGATGCTTCCCGCAGCCGAATCTTGAATGTCTGACTCTGTAAGCTGATCGTGGTCTCATTAGTCACGCTCACACTCCCGCCGGCCTCAGCGACCGTCCGCAACAGAAGATCGAACAGTCGCAGCGCCTCTGGCAACATTCGAGTACTCGCCGCAATATCCAGCATGCCGTCACCGCGCAAGTAGATTAGTCCGTCATAGCCGACCTGTTGTGTAGCAATGCCCCGAGCAGCACGAATGACTAGCGGGTGCACCTCGCCGAGGGCCACGATCAATGACTTTGTGTTCGACGGCTTCCAAACTTCGCGCAATAAACCATATCGCGACGCCGTTGGCAAATCGACAATGTTTAAGATGGGTGCGTTCGGTGCCGAACTGCGCGCTCTTCGTCGATCGGGCTGCTTCACTGGTGCTGTTTGGGTCGCCACAGGGGTGAAGCGACGCGCGCGCATTTCCGCCGCACGACGCTCAAATTCGTCTTTTCGCATCCGAACAGGATGACCTGTGCCGTGCCAACTACGCAAGTTTACTTGGTCCGGCGATGCTCCAGGCCTCTCCGAAAAGCTCGGAGTTGCTGCTGGAATCGTGCTTCTCCGCGTTGTCGAATATCCTCTGGGTCTAACTCCTGCAGTTCCTCGTCGGATACGCTCTGAACGCCGAAAAAGGCGTTTAGGATTTCGACCTCCTCATCTGTTGCAATGAACCCAATGTCGAGGCCGAGCAAAAAAGCGTTGGCGTACTCGATGTCGTCCAACCCTGCCGCGAAAACTTCGTTGCTAAACATACGATCACTTGCCCGTTCGTAGTGGCGGAACAACTCGCCGATATCGAGAAGGTCCTTCTTGCGGCGATGAGGATCGTCCATGAAAGCGATAATCTTGAGTAGGGCGATTACCGGCGGAGGGACTACCCGATATTGGATTCCTTCAGCGAATGTGAACGCCAACGCCCGGACAAAGACATGGTCGAAACCGACGAGGCTCATTTCGAAATCGCTCTTGGGCCAGACAATCCGTCTCGCTTGGCGAAGTTTCGGACCGGCAGGCAGCAAATCTATAATCGAACCACTTGGACCGCGCCAGCGATGCTCTCTGCGCTCCTCCTGAGTCCAGCCAAGAGTCCTAAGTTCGTCGGCAAATGCCGTGAAGCCTTCCAGATCCAATGCCAGGACGAGGTCGATGTCTCTTGTGAACCGACCGATGTCCATGAAACAAAGAAGGGCGGCTGCCCCGATGATCACGATATCCGCTTTGAATCGGTCGGCGATCGCGTGAACTTGGGCGAGATCCTCTAATTGGGCCTGTGTTAGCACAATCCTCTATAGCGACAACTCTTGTTGAAGCTCCCGGGCGGCCTCGTGTGCACGCGGATCGTTGCTATTCAGTAGCTCGGCATATATCAGCCACGGTGGCGCCAGCATGTGATTATCGCGCTCTTGCCAAAACACCACTTCTCCGAACGCCCGTAACAAAGTCACCGGCCCATCGCTGTCTGGCAGAAGCCGAAGTTCCTGCGCTACCTGGCGGGAGGAGGGTTCGATAAATAACGGCACGTCTGGCCCCCGATAGAAGTGTTGCAGGAGATCCACGGCTGGCCCGCCGGTGAGCGCATATCTGATTCCCGGAGGAACGCTTTTGCGAAGACGATTCAGAAACAGTTCCGCAGTCTTTTCGGCGGATCGAAATCTGCCAACGACGAGTTTTGGCCGGAGCACTTGTGCATAGCCGGAGACCAGGCATTCAGCCAGCAAGTTCTTTGGCCCGAGTTGATACCCCTTCCCTTTCGCGGCGAGAAGACCCTCGGCAACCAGCTCTATTCGAGCTTGAGCAGCCTTGCTTTTGCTTATGCCGGCTGCTGTCTCTAGTCGGCGGACGGGCCAGTTCGTGGATTCAGGGTATGTCACGAGCTGGAAAAGTAATTGGAGCTGAGCCGCACTGATAGGGTGCCGCTCTGACAAGGGTGCCAGTGCTGGATTGCCAACGACGGTCCAATTGTAGCGGTCTCCCAGCGCGAGATGGAGGTTTCCCACGTCGTCGGCGAAGTTTACCTGCGCTTCCAGTAGGCGTTGTGCAACCGGACGAGGGATGTGACGTGCCAATAGGATAATCCCATGCGGCTTACCTCTTCCAACTTGCTTGACCCACGCAAGAAGCTGATTGACAGCAGAGCGAGTCAGAAAAGATCGTTTGGCTTCCACCAGGAGCTGAAAGCGGCCCGAAGGAGTTTGAACTTCGATCTTTCCGTCGTATCCCCGATCCGGGCCATCTGGCGCGGCCACGTAACGGAGGTCACGTACAAACGGAATCTGCCTCAGATGGTGGACGGGTTCGGATTCGAGAGTTGTTCGGCGCCCCATTCGTCCACAATAATAGCACGTCCACTAGTAGTGGACGTTGATATAAGCTGGACGGAGGTCGCGATACCTCACGAAATCTCTTTACCTTGATTACCTCATTAAGGGGCCTGCGAAGCATATCTTCCAAACTGGACTTCGCGCGTTCGAGCCCGGTCTCCCAGTCCATCTTTCAATAACTCGTTCACTATCGCCAGTCTCTCCATCAATGCGATTACTACTTTAAGCTGCCAGCGCGAGCACTAAAATGGCGGGGCCTGTCTGTGAGGGAAGACTTCTAGCGGGATACGGCCGCGATCCGTCCGAAAAATCTCTGCACTCTTCGGACAAATTAGGCCCGCACGTTGTAGATCGCCTGTGCTGAGCATGATGCCTTGGCGCGCGCAGAACATCGAACTGTTGCGAAGCTTAGCAAGACAATCGCATGGTGATGGATCATGGACTGGTGAACGGCGATCCCGCTGACAACTCCGAAATCGATGCGCTCCGCCAGAAGTGCCTTCGTTTGGAGGAGGAAAATGCACGACTACGAAGTCTGCTTGCCGACCATGGCATTGCTTCCGAAGCTGCCGCGAAGCAAACACAAAGACGCTCTGAACCAAGTTTGAATAGGCCCAAGCTGAGCGCTACGGAGAAGATCGCGTTGTTTAGATCCCTCTTCCGCGGTCGAGAAGACGTGTACGCGCAGAGATGGGAAAGCCCGGACGGCCGCGCCGGTTATTCGCCGCGAACGGAACGTGACTGGCACGCCTACAACGTGGCGAAGCCCGAGGACCGAAAACGTGTCGATAGGGAGACTCGCAAGAATCTGCCACTGACTGACGAAGCGATTCATGCCCACCTCGTAGGCAAACAGACTCTGGGCGTGTATCCATTGCTGCTCAATGAAACCTGTTGGTTCCTCGCGGTTGATTTTGATAAAAAGACTTGGAAGGACGATGCATCGGCCTTCCTTTCAACGTGTCGCGAGTTGAACGTTCCCGTGGCGCTAGAGCGTTCGCGTTCGGGCAACGGTGCGCACATCTGGTTCTTTTTCGACAGGCCTGTCCCCGCCGGAATGGCACGACGACTAGGCACGCTGATCCTGACACGGACGATGGAGCGGCGTCATCAACTAGGACTGGATTCGTACGATCGATTTTTCCCTAATCAAGACACGATGCCTAAGGGCGGCTTCGGCAACCTAATCGCGCTACCTCTTCAGAAGGTCCCCCGCGAGTCCGGATTCACGGAGTTTCTCGACGGTGAATTGCGTCCACACACCGACCAATGGAGCTACCTGGCCTCCATTCAACGCGTTTCCCAACTCGCGGTGGAGCGGCTGATTTCGGAGGCGCTCCAGCAAGGCGACTTAGTCGGAGTACGGATTGCCAGCGCGGACAACGAAGATCAGCCCGATCCGTGGACCCTGCCGCCTTCCCGAAAGCGACCCGACAAGCCAATTAAAGGGCCGCTCCCTTCAAGTGTCGAAATTGTCCGATCTAATCTGATCTTTATCGAAAAGAAGGCGCTGCCGCCCGAAATGCTAAATCGCCTTCTCAGGATCGCGGCTTTCCAAAATCCAGAGTTTTACAAGGCACAAGCAATGCGGCTCTCGACTTTCGACAAGCCGCGCGTCATCGCCTGCGGAGAGGATTTACCCCGCCACGTTGCCCTGCCTCGCGGTTGTCTGGGTGAAGTTCTTGCTCTTATTGAAGGACACGGCATCAAAACGATCCTGCGCGACGAACGCTTTGCAGGTCTGCCGATTGAGGCTGAGTTTCACGGGACTTTGCGGACGACCCAGGAGGAAGCGGTAGTGAAGGTCACACTCCATGACGATGGGCTCATCTGCGCGCCGACCGCGTTCGGCAAGACAGCAGTGGCGGCATGGTTGATCGCGAAACGCAAGACCAACACGCTAGTGATGGTGCACCGCCAACAATTGCTCGACCAGTGGCGGGAGCGGCTTGCCATGTTCCTCGAAATCCCAATCGACGAGGTCGGCCAAATCGGTGGGGGCAAAATCAAGCGAACTGGAAGAATAGACGTAGCGGTTATCCAGAGCCTGCATCGCGAGCGAGAGGTCAAGGACTTTGTGGCCGAATATGGACACGTGATCGTTGACGAGTGCCATCATCTTTCAGCCTTTACATTTGAGCGGGTGATGCGCCAGGTCAAGGCGAGGTTCGTAGTTGGATTGACAGCAACGCCAACCAGAAAAGACGGGCATCATCCGATCATCTACATGCAATGTGGCCCTACGCGCTTCAGTCTTGGCGTACGGGCGATGACCGACTCAACTCCCTTCGACCACATCGTTGTTCCTCAGCTCACTGATTTTCGAATGCCCGGCGACGGCACGGACGCGACAATCCAGGATATCTACTCTGCTCTAGTCACGGATGAGGTGCGCAACGAGTCCATTGTCCGAGATGTGATACACGCCGTGCAATCTGGACGGTCACCGCTCGTCTTGAGCGGTAGAACCGATCATCTCAGCCGACTGGAATCTGCCCTTTCGGGCAAGATTAGCAACATTATCGTGCTTAAGGGAGGAATGGGCCGCAAGCAGCGTCGCTCAGTTAGTGAGCTTCTGGCCAGCATCCCGGATGGCGAGCAACGCTTGATCCTAGCAACCGGCAGCTACATCGGCGAGGGGTTTGACGACGCTCGTCTCGACACATTGTTCCTGGCGATGCCGATATCGTGGAGGGGCACGCTTCAACAATACGTCGGACGACTCCACCGGCTCCACGATAACAAGCGCGTGGTCGAAGTCTATGATTACGTCGATGCCAACGTCCGAATGCTCGCGCGGATGTATGACCGGCGATTGAAGGGCTATGGCGACATGGGCTACAAAGTCTTGGCGACCGCACAACGGCGGTTGAACATTTAGGCAGCGCAACTAAGTAGGCGTCTGAATGGGGCCACGAGATTCTGCACCAGGGGTTACAAGCGAACCAGCTTATGGTCCGCAGATCCGAGCGCGTCCCGCGCTAGGTTTCGACGAACCGCAACATCGGCGGACTAGCCGTTGGCCGAGCTAGCGCTCCTGCTTTTCAACTGTGCCAAAACTGTGTCTGAATTGCATCTATTCCAACCGAAGGAGTTGCCTCTTGAGCGAAAGCAGATTCCCCAGATTCTTGTAATTGTTAGGATTCAACGAAAAACGATGCAGCCCTTGGAACAGACTACTGTCCCTTGGGCGCAGGGGTCGGGCGTTCAAATCGCCCCGCCCCGACCAATTTAAGCCTTCATAGATCGCGTAAACTCGGCTGCCTCCTGGATCGCCTGGCGGCCTCCGGCGAGTACTCCGCGCATGGAAACAAAGCCGTGGATCATACCGGGATAACGTGTCACGGTGACAGGCACCCCGGCTTGCTGCAGGCGTTTCGCGTAGGCTTCGCCTTCATCCCGCAGGGGATCGAACTCGGCCGTAATGACCAGCGCGGGCGGCAGGCCGCTGAGGTCCGGCGCGAGCAGCGGTGAGACTTCCGGGTGACGGGCAAGATCGGCGGATTCAAGATAGTGGTGTGTGAACCACTCCATCGCCCCGCGGGTGAGGAAGTAGCCGTCACCTAATTCGCGATGCGATCCGGTTTCGAAAGAGCTCACGTCGGTCACCGGGTAAATCAGCACCTGCGAGGCGAGAGCGGGACCCCCGGCATCGCGGCAGCGCATGGCGACCACGGTGGCCAGGTTACCGCCAGCGCTATCGCCACCCACTCCGATGCACCCCGCATCGATACCCAGGCGCTCGGCATTGGCTGCCACCCACAGGGTGACGGCGTACGAATCTTCAACTCCCGCTGGGAACTTGTGTTCGGGCGCGAGCCGGTAATCCACCGAAATCACTACGGCGCCGGATTCCTTGGCAAGAGCGCGGCATACCGCGTCGTGCGTATCCAGATCGCCGAACACGAAGCCGCCGCCGTGGAAGTACACCAGCGCCGGACGCAGCCCGCCGTGTTCGGTGGCGTAAACCCGCACGGGCACGTCGCCGCCGGGCCCTGGCACGGACAGGTTCTCCACGCGCTCCAGCGCATCGGGCTCGCCGCCCAACATCTTCATCCCCTCCGTGCGGGCGCCGCGGGCTTCCACGGGGTCCTGGCTATCCAGCGGTGGCGCGCCTTGCGCGTCCATCATTTCCAGTAGCGCGCGCGCTTCCGGGTGCAACCGTTCACTTCGGGTTATGGTTTCGGGCATGAGGAATCCTTCGAATTATGATACATCGCAATCGCAGGTCGCGATCCCTGCTGGCAGTAGTACAATACGGTCATGCCAAGTGCCATGCTCCATCGGCGCCTGGTTCCTGGCCTGCTCGCCGTATCGCTGAGTTTGGCCGGGCTCCAAGCCGGTTCTATTCCCGACATCCCCGGCGTGCCCAACTTCCATCAGGTGGATGAACATGTTTACCGCGGGGCGCAGCCTTATGGCCAGGGCTTTGCCGGGCTTGCCAAGCTCGGAATCAAAACGGTGATTGACCTGCGCGGCGAGAAATCGGAAGGGAACGACGTCCATCAGGCGGGAATGCACTACGTGCGCTTGCCTTGGAACGGCTACAAGGCCCCGACCGATTCGCAAATGGCAACTGTGCTTTCGATCTTGAACGACGGCTCGGCGTGGCCCGTTTTCGTCCACTGCAGACGTGGGGCTGACCGCACCGGCACTGCCATCGCCTGCTATCGAATCGCGCACGATCACTGGACCAATCAGCAGGCGCTCACCGAGGCCAGGGCGTTCGGCATGAGTTCGATCGAAGTGGCCATGCAGCGCTTCATCCTGCGCTTCCAAATACCTGCGGCGCCTGCTTCGAACACAGCGTCCACGAACGATTTGGCTCCGCTCACATCGCAGGTTCCCTGATGCCGCGACGAACGCGTCTCGCCGCCGGGCTACTTCTGTCCTTTACGGGTCTCCTAGCGCAAGAATCGATGATGCTGCCCGAGAACTCGGTGACCCGAGTCTCCGAGCATGTCTACGCGATCGTCGGCTTTCCCAACATCGGCATCGTGGTGGGCGACCGCGCGACGCTGGTGGTGGACACCGGGCTCGGCGCTCGCAATGGCGCCATCGTGTTGAAACAGGCCGAAAAGTTGGGCAAAACGCCCATACTGTATCTGACCACTACGCACTTCCATCCCGAACACGCGATGGGCGAACAAGCCTTCCCGCCGCGCACCGTCATCATCCGCCCGGCCGTTCAACAGGAGGAGATGAACAAGCACGCCAACGAGATGATGGATCTCTTCCGCGGCTTCTCGGCGCAAAGCAAGGAGCTACTCCAGGACGTTAAACTTCGGCCGCCCGACATCGTCTTCGACAAAGAGCTCAAGCTCGACCTCGGGAGTGTCACCGTTCGCCTGATGTGGCTTGGCCCCGCGCACACCCAAGGCGACGAGTTGATTTTCGTGGTGGAGGATAGCGTTCTGATTCCGGGTGACATTGTGCAGGACAAAATCGTCCCCAACATGCCCAACGCCGACGCCAGCGTGAAAAACTGGCTCGCCATCCTGGATCAATTGGAGCCGCTCAAGCCGCGCTTCGTCTTGCCCGATCACGGAGCGCTGGGCGACGGATCGCTGATCGCCAAAGAGCGGGCGTTTCTGCTGGAGCTACAAACCCGATCGCTCGAACTGAAGCGCCAGGGCAAATCCGCCGAGGAAGCCTCCACCATCGTCACCGCCGAATTCAAGAAGAAGTACACGGATTGGCAAACCATGGGGCCCGTGGCCAACGTGGTGAAGCGCGTCTACGCCGAGAGCCCCTGATCGAGCTGACCGCGCCGTCCTCCGTTTTGCGCGATTTCTTTAGAAGTGGAATCCGATCGTGCCGGTCACCGTGCGCGGTGTCACATAGTGCGTTCCGCTGAAGGTGGAAAGGAAGTTGTATAGCGAATATTGGTTGGCCAGGTTCACCACCGATATGCGGGCGCTCCATTTGTACTTGTCGCTGTGAAAGATATTGTCGTGGCCAACGGCGATGTCAAAGAGATTCCGCGGTTGTATCCGGGGCGGGTTGTGGTCGTCATTCTCGGTGCCTGCGGCCGGGATTTTTACCAGGTTCGAAGTGTATTCCGATGCAGGGCACAGGCCCGTTGGACTGATCGGCGTCGTGGGTGTCGCACGAACGCCGTTGCACGCGAGGCCCGCCTCGAACTGCTGATCCGGTGTTAGGTTGGAAAAATCCACAATCGAATCGGTTCCGTTCGGTCCATTGAAGCAATTTCCGCCAGCACAAGGCACGGGACCGGCGACCAGGCCGCTATCGTAGCGCCAGTTGAAGCCCAGCCAAGGCCCCCTGGCCCGAGGCTGATACTGCAAATGCGTGGTGGCGTTGAAATTCTCATCGTGATCGATGCGAAAAACTCCGCCGGCTCCAAATGACGCCGGCGTAGCGCCAATCCCGCTGACCTGCGGTCCAAAAAAGCGGGCCGCGACACTCGAAAACACCACGAAAGCCGACAGGCCGTGGAAATTCGGCATGCTGGCGCGGACGGCGTAGCCGGGGATCTTGGAGCTCGACCACTCGATGGGATACGTAATCGGCGTGTTGGCCAGCACGCTAAAGTCGTAGGCCAAGTGAGTGTATTTCCAAATATACTCGGCATCGATGACGAAGTACCTTCCAAAAGCCTGCTGAAAGCCAGCGTGGAACTCGTTGCGCCAGCCGGGGCGCAGCGGCTCCGTGAGACACGGATAACCCTGAATGGCGGCCATAAGATTATTGACGACCGCATCGTTGCAGCCTGTGCTCGCGAGCACCAGGTTTTCGTTGAAAGGCGTCTCTAGCGTGCGGGCATAGGAAATCCGAAACACGGTGTTGGTCGGCTTGAGGTTATAGGCAATTCCCAAGCGCGGTTCCGCTTGATTGGCGGTGACGATACCATCGTAGTGGTCGAATCGTAGACCCAGGTTGAAGGTCCAATTCTTTACAGTGATGTTGTCCTGGAAAAACAGTGCCAGCTCGCGGACGTCCGCGTGGCCACGGTACGTATACAGCCCGCTGGTGGAACCGGGACAACCATTGGACGCTGGTAGAGGGCCGGTTCTCGTCAAATCGATGCAGGCCAGCAGTGGATTGTAGCCTGGGTTGGTCTGAAGCGCCCCCGTGCAGTTGTTGGGGTCCGTAAGGGTTGGATCGGTGTTGGGACTTCCGTCCGCGTTGAAGCATACCGGATTAAACGTCGGATCGACGATACCAAACGTATCCTGCTCGGTAAGGATCGTGTCTTCATACACAATTCCGGCCTTGATGTTGTGGATGCCTTTCAGGTACGAGACGTTGGCGCGGCCGCCTACGTTAGTCAAGCGGCGATTCTGACCAACGGTGTCGGTTTGAAGATCCGGGATCAAATCCGCGAAGAGATTGTTGCTCGGATAGTAATTGTATTGATCCTGCCGGACAAATGCGCCGAGGGTGAAGACCGTGGTTGGGCTAACCAGGCGCGTCCAGGTGGGAGCGATATCGATAGTTCTGATTTTCGAACGCTGATCGGTGGGACCAACCGGCAGGCCGTTGGGACCCAGGCCGCCATTATTTACCACAATGCCGGACCAGGCGTCAGCGGTTTGCGAATCAAATGAATTGGGGGTCTGGAACCAGGACCGCGTAAATTGAAAATTGACACTGATGGTGTCGTTCTGCGATGGCTTTAAGTCGATACGGTCGAAGACATTCGCTTGGTTGCCATGGTCGTGATACACCTGAAACTCGGGTCCGTCGAGAAATCTACCTGTGTCCAAACCATTCGCGGCAATAAAATTGCCCCATTTCTCGCGGCCATAGGAAAGGTCGAAGCCGCCGTTGACCGTACCAAAAGTGCCATAGGAGGTCGTGATATCTCCGTGTGGTTGTCTTACGCCGAGGCCTGATCGCGTCGTGACGTCAATCACCAGGCTGGTCTTGTCTCCATATTCTGCAGGAGGCGCGCCTTCAATCACCTCCATCGATTGGACGGCGTCGGCCGGTATTTGATTCGAAAAGACTTTGCTCTGCTGATCTGTGATCGGTTGGCCATCCAAGGAAAACGAGTTGGATGCGTGATCCCCAAGGCCGTGAAATAGGCCGTTCGAATCAGCCGAAACGCCCGGCGAAGCCAACGTGACCAGCGAACTCAGCGACGAAGACTGGCTTTCGAGAGGCAGTTTATCGAAGAGCGCTCGATCCACATCGGTATGGGCGGTCGAATCGTTTTCAAGCAAATCGGCGGCTTCCGCCGTCACTTCGACGGTTTGGGTGGCCGTGCCTATTGTCAAACCGAGCTTGACGTCCAGTGGCAGCGGCGAGCGCACGTCCACGTCCTGGCCACCATTCTGAAAACCGGAGGCGGTGGCCGAGAGGTGATAGTTGTTATACGGAATATTGGGGAATGCGAAATTTCCCTGGTTGTCGGTCTTTGTGGTCTGGTTGTAGTGCGATACGGGGTTCTCGATTTGCACCGTCGCGCCCATAATGGCCGCCCCGGATGGATCGAGCACCGAGCCACGTACCGTCCCGGCGTTGCCACCACTGGATTGCGCGTACGTCGCGACAGACGAGGCAAAGCACAGGAAAAGAAAGGCCAGCGAGATCACAGAACGACTCATATTCCTCGATTGTGGACGCCAGGAAGCTCCTCACCTATGACAATCCGATCAGTAGCCTGGGGATGGCGGTGAGCGGACTAGATATTACGATCAGCGGACCGTCTTACCAGGTGAGAAGCTCGCGCACGGTGCGCGCCTGCCGCTTGCTGGCGACGAACTCCTGATCGTTATTCATCGTAATCAGCCAGCGCTGGCTGCTCAGCGCGCTCATCTTTCGCACATGTTCCACGTTGACTAAGGCGTTGCGGTGGATGCGGCGGAAACTGCTGTTCTTGAGGCGTTGTTCCAATTCCTTCAGAGTTTGGGTGGCCAGATATTTGCGCTTTGCGGTGACAATCCAGACCAGATCCCCATCGGCCTGGAAAGCGTAAATCTCGTCGGCGCTCAGCAGGAAGTATTCCTCGCCGATTTTCCCCACAATTCTTCGGGTACGCGCCGCAAGGGGCGTGCCACCGATCTCCTGCAACTGCGCGATCCGCTCCATCGCCTGGCGATCGGTAACGCGCCTGGCTCGCTCCACCGCCTGCGACAAACGCTCTTGCCCCACGGGCTTCAGCAAGTAATCGATCGCGCCGGCTTCGAATGCCTTTAGAGCGTGCTGATCGTACGCTGTGACGATGACGATAACGGGCACATGTTTGCTCTGCTTCCCGCGTTTGCCAAGCTCCAGGTGCCGTACCACGTCCAGGCCACTCATGGCCGGCATTTGCAAGTCGAGGAGAACCAGGTCCGGCTGTTCGGAACCGATTTTCTCCAGCGCCGCGGCTCCGTCGGCAGCCTCTCCAATTACCTCAACGTCATCGATCAACTCCAACTCTTCGCGCAGAACCCTGCGAGCGATCGGTTCGTCGTCGACGATCAAAGTTTTCAGACGCATGCTGGAATTGCGATCAGGAAGCCGACCGTGGTCACGCCATCCTCTACTTCGGCGAGAAAACTGGATTCTCCGCCATAACACAGCTCCAGCCGGCGGCGGACATTGGCCAAGCCGATTCCTCCGTTCGCGCGAGCAGCCGTCAGAGCGCTGGAGTCGCATTCTCCGGAGTTGGAAACTGTCACCGTCAGCGTGTCCCGCCGGGATGTGATGTCGAGACGCACGAAGCCCGCGCTGGTCCTCGGCGCTATTCCATGTTTGACCGCGTTCTCCACCAGCGGCTGCACCGAGAGCAAAGGAATGGTGGCGCGCAGGGCCGCCTCATCCACGTTAATTTCGGTGCGCAGCTTGGCGCCTAGCCGGAGTTGCTCGATCTCCAAATACGCGCGGACAATGCGCAACTCCTCCTCGATTTCGACCAGCGTCCGATCGGAACGCAACAGATAGCGGAAGACATCAGCCAGATTTAGCACGAGGCGGCGGGCCTCAGCATTGCCGCGGTCGATGGCGCCGTATAGCGTGTTGAGCGAATTGAACAGGAAATGCGGATTGATCTGCGCCTGCAGAGCCTTTAACTCCGCTTGTGAGACGAGACCTTGCATTTGAATGCCGCGCAAGTGTTCGACATGCTCCACCACGGCGGCGCCCAATCGCAGGAGCACCGCGAAATCCTCGCTCAAGTAGCGTCGCGCTCCGTCCCGCGGGCCCAGCAGCAGGTAGCGGGAGTCACCGCGCGAAAAGCGCAGTGGAACCACCGCTCGTACCCACGCAGGCTGGTCGTCACCGCCCGAAGTAAGATCGGCCAGCTCAAACCGGGCGGCGCGCACGAACCCGGCAATCACTTCCGCCGCCTGTTGCAGATACGCGGATTCATCCTGAACCTCACGAACCAGTTTCTGAAGTTGCTCCAGCGCATCGTCCACATTCGAACGCAAGAAAATCAGCCGCGTCAGCCAGCTCTGCACGAGATTGCGAACATAAACAAACAGCGTCAGCAAGAGGCACGCGCCTGCAAATAGCAGCCCGGCTTCGAAAGGCTGGCTCAGGGTTGGGCCAAAATGTGTGGATTCGATAATTCGAATGGACCCGAGCACGGCAGCCGCAGCCAACGTCGCATTCACTACGAATCGGAGATAGGCGTCCAGAAGAAGGAAGCGATAGTTTTGCAACAGCACGAACAGCGCGAGCGGTATGCCCGCGTGGTGCAGCGCGATCTCCTTGGACCACGCCTGATGCGCCTGTTCCGAGCTGAAATGCGCGAACGAAATAGCGAACAGGAAGAGTACCATCGCCCCCGCCAGCCTGGATGTTGCCGCACCGTTCCGGTTCCGGATCTCGAAAAATAAAGAAATGACGACCGAGATCGCGGTTAGTACTGCGAACCCCGCCGTCACTAGCAGCAGCGCCGCGAAGTGTAGCTGGGACGAGCGGGTGATCAGATCGGCCACGTGGAGGGCGATTGCCGCGAAACTCAGCACATAGCCGCTCAACCACAACAGACGGTGGTGGGACCCCAGCGAGATATGCAGCAACACCGCCGGCAGCAAACTCAAGACCGAGAAACTGGCTGCAACAATGACATCGGCCGCCGATCCGCCTTGCCGCCCCACTCCCAGAGCCACCAGCGAACCGATGTTCCACAAGAATGCCAGGGCTGCCGCCAGTGCCGGGAGCCTGGTCCGCTCTTCGCGATCGTGCCGCCAGTTCAACAGGAAGAAATACAGCAACATCCCGAACAGCACTGCGCCGGCGCAGTGTCCAATGGTGTTCACCAGCACGGGTTCGTGAATACTGAGCCAGTCCGGCATTCTCGCTCTAACGATATCGGATTTCGGCTGACGCTGCCCGTCCATCCGCCGACGCGTGGCGGTCGAAAAGTCACTAGCTTTGGAGTTTTCTTCCGGGTCTCCGGGCGCTCGCTCCATGCGGTCCAGTGGCATCTAAATGAAGACACGGCCTGTTTCCGGCACATACAGACGGCTATTGCAATGGCAACCAATCTGCTAGATGCACGTCGTCGGGGGACGCGGAAATGATTTATAAATTGAGTTGCTCCATTTTCTTATTAGCTTCGGCAGTACTGGCGCAGCAGAAGCTTATGCCGGGTATGACAGCGTCGGCCGCGACTCCCGAATCCGTTGACGCAACGTCTTCGCCGTCATTCAGCCCTGGTTCCTCCAGCAGCAGCGACGCGCGCCGGCCCATCTCCGCCCAAGAGCGAATTAACTGGGTAGTCAAAGGCACCATCGGCCCGGCGAGCCTCGCTGGCGGCCTGTTCAGCGCCGGATGGGACACGCTGTTCGACCAACCGAAAATATACGGTCCGCATTGGGAGGGGTTTGGCGACCGCTACGGTATGCGGCTCAGCGGACTCGCGGTGAGCAACACCATGGAGGCCGGGTTGGGCGCTATCTGGGGTGAGGATCCACGTTACACCCGTGACGGGGGTGCGCCGTTCAGCCACCGGATCGGACACGCGGTGAAGATGACGTTCCTGGCGCAGAATCGCGACGGCAACCTGATGCCAGCCTACGCCCGCTTCATCGCCATCCCTGGCAGTAACTTCCTTTCTAACGCTTGGCGAGCCCCTGGGGACGACAACGCAGGCAACGCGGCTGTTCGTACCGGGCTTGGATTTTTCGGGCGTCTCGGCAGCAACACATTTGACGAATTTTGGCCGGACGTCCGGCACAAGCTCTTTCACCGGACCCACTCAAGTCAATAACAGGCTGCTTGCCCCTATGATTGGTAAATGACCAATCTGGAGTTCACGCCGCTGGTTTTCGGCATCTCGGCGGTTGCAGGTTGCTTGGGCGCCCTCACTGGCCTGGGTGGCGGGGTGGTGGTAACGCCGGCGCTCACGCTGCTGCTGGGCGTCGATATTCGTTACGCCATCGGCGCCAGCCTGGTATCTGTTATTGCAACATCCTCCGGCGCCGCCGCGGCGTTCGTCCGCGAGGGTTATTCCAATATTCGCCTTGGGATGTTTCTGGAGATCGCGACGACGCTGGGTGCTCTGCTCGGGGCCTTTCTCGCAACGCGCACACCCACCGCCGTTCTGTCGGTAATCTTCGGACTGGTCCTGCTGCATGCCGCTTGGCAATCCAGCCGAGGCCACTCGCAGGACGAAAAAAGCCAGAAACCGGACGCCCTGGCCCAGCGGCTCCAACTCAACGGTTCCTACCCTTCCGCGGCGGGCCCGCGGGAGTATCAAGTGGGTCATGTCAAGACCGGATTTAGCTTGATGTTCGGCGCGGGGACTCTCTCCGGCCTGCTGGGCATCGGCTCCGGGGCCCTCAAGGTGATCGCGATGGATCAAGCCATGCACGTCCCCTTCAAGGTCTCCACCACCACCAGCAATTTCATGATTGGCGTTACGGCGGCGGCGAGCGCGGGAATCTATCTGAGCCGCGGCTACATTGAGCCGGGACTCGCGATGCCTGTGATGCTTGGCGTGCTGGCTGGTTCCGTACTGGGAGCGCGGCAGCTCATTGGCGCGAGAGTTCGCGTTCTGCGGTGGATCTTCGCCGGGGTGGTGGGGGTGATGGCGGTGGAGATGATCGTTACCGGCGTCCAGGGGAAGCTCTGATGACGGCCCCGATTAATCGATGGACGGACCGGCGTCTCGAAGTGGTCATCAGCCGGCTGCTGAGAACGGGCGTGCTCATCTCCGCCACGGTGGTGTTGCTCGGCGGAATCTGTTTCCTCTCCAGGCACGGCCAGGAGCTGCCGGAGTATCGCGTGTTCCACGGAACGCCCAAGATTTACCGCACTTTTGCGGGCGTGGTCGAGAACGCGGGACCATCCAACTGCCCAGCCGTCATTCAGCTTGGGCTGCTGTTGTTGATCCTGACACCGGTAGCGCGCGTAGGGTTCTCACTGGCGGGTTTCGCCTTGGAGCACGACCGCACCTATGTTGCACTCACGCTCATGGTGCTTGGAATTCTGATCTACAGCCTGGCAGGCCCGCATTAAGACAACTTAGCGCTGGATGGTTTTAAAACCGCCACGATACTATGAGTTATGCCGCGTTACGCCGCCGTCGATATTGGCAGCAACTCCATACGCATGCAGGCCGCCGAAACAGGCGCGGGCATGGTCACCAAGATCCTGGCGGCCGAGCGCCAGGTCACCCGGCTGGGAGCGGGGGTGTTCCACGATGGGCGCATCACGGCCGATGCTATGGCGTTCGTATGCGCCAGTCTGGAGCGCATGGCGCAGATCTATCGGCAACTGGACGTCATCGGCGTGCGCGCGGTGGCTACCAGTGCGGTGCGTGACGCGAGCAATCAGCAGGAGTTCCTGGAGCGGGCGGCGAAGGCCTTAGGGTCGCCGGTGGAAATCATCTCGGGACAGGAAGAAGCGCGGCTCATTCACTTGGGCGTGCTGGCACGCTGGCCGCAAGCCGGCAAACGCGTCTTGATGGTCGACGTGGGCGGTGGCAGCGCCGAAGTCATCCTCTCTGAGCACGGCGTCCTCTCAGAAGCCTTCTCCAAGCCGTTGGGAGCGGTGCGGCTGACGGAGGTTTTCCTGACATCCGATCCGCCCGGCCCCATCGATTTACGCCGCATGAACGAGTACGTCGACGAAAAACTGGTGGCGCCGCTGCGCAAGATCGGCGTGGGGCCTTTCGATCGCGCCATCTCCACTTCGGCCACCGCGGCGGCGATTGTCTGCGCCGTGAACCGCGTCACTCGCGCGCGGCGCGACGAAGCCGATCGCCTGAAAGCTTCGGTGGCGCAAATCCGCAGATTTTATCGCGAGCTGGTGGCGCTGGATATATGCGGACGGCGCAAGATTCAGGGCATTGGGCCGAACCGCGCCGAACTCATCGTAGCCGGCACAGCCGTCTTTTTGCGATTGCTGGAGCTGTTCAAACAGCCCGCCATGCACTATTCCGCAGCCGGCGTTCGGGATGGCATCATCGCGGACCTGGCCGCCCGTGGCGTGGGCCGGGAACTGAGCATGCTGAATCGCGATCAGCGCCGGGCGGTGGAACTGATGGCGCGCCGCTATGGAGTGCAGCTCTCGCATGCGCGCAAGGTTGCGGAGCTGGCGCATCGCCTGTTCCAGTCCCTGCAGCCGCTGCACCGTCTGCCCCCCGGTTTGGGCAAGTTACTGGAAGCAGCGGCCTATTTGCACGATATCGGGCACTTCGTCAGCGATACCAGCCACCACAAGCACTCCTATTATCTGGTCGCAAACTCGGACCTGCCGGGCTTCACCGACGCCGAGCGCCAGCTAATCGCGCTATTATGTCGTTATCATAGAAAGGCTATGCCCACCCCCAGGCATTCCCCCTTCCAAACCATCGATCTAGAGTCTCGCCGCGCCATTACGCTGTTGGTGCCGCTATTGCGCATCGCCGACAGTTTGGATCGCAGCCACGAACAAAGAGTCGCCGATCTCGAGGTACACTTTCGCAACGGATCGGTAACGCTGGCCCTCACTTCCAATCCCGACCCCGATCTCGAAATCTGGGCCACCGAGCGAGTGGCCGATTCTTTTCGGG